>Kit_p2__coassemble_945_pt1 | contig 22349 bp, 22 predicted proteins | sample Kit_p2__metabat2_low_PE_059 | metagenome-assembled genome bin Kit_p2 | reverse complement strand
AAGACACATTTTAGTGTCTTTTTTTTGAGAAAAAGGCTACAATGATGTTATGAAAAAAGCTTATTTTTTTGATATGGATGGTACTTTGTATGATAACCGATTTCATCAAGTATCTTCATTAACGATAGAAACACTGTATCATTTAAAAAAACAAGGCCATTGGGTCATATTATGTACAAGTCGAGCGAAAGAAGAGTTGGTGCATCTACCAAGTTCACTTCGCCTTTTTCCTTTTGATTTTAAGATATATGATGGGGGATGTTTAATTGAGAATGAAAAAGGAGAAATCATTCGAAAAGAAATTATCCCGATGAATGTGATGCAGGCTTTTAATACATATTGTCTTGAAGAAAAAATCATTTATCGATACAGTACTCACTATGGCAATTATTGGGCATTGCCCGCAAAAGCATATCATCATAATGCCTATTATCGCTTATACTTGACTGCACCTATCTATAAGCCATTTGACCATGATGAAGTTTTAAATATCTTAGTATTTACACAGACGGATCAACAAAAAGAAAAGATTCTTTCTCTTATGCATGGACTTGGTGTTGTAGAATTTTCACAATGTTTTGAAATTCAAGCGCATGAAAAAGGAAAAGCCCAAGCGATTCATTGGTTAGAAGATCATTATGGGTTTGAACAAACAATTTGTTTTGGCGATGGCCATAATGATATTGAAATGTTACGAAATGCAGATTTAGGGATTGCGATGGGAAATGCTTGCGATTCTTGTAAAGAAGCAGCAGATCTAGTCATTGGCGCTGTAGATGAAGATGGAATTTATGAATATTTTAGGAGGTTAGAATCATGAATTATTGCTTAGAAAATGAATGGATGCGATTAGAGTGTCAAGAAGAAGGTGGTGAGATCGTTCACTTTTTTGACAAAGAAAACAATCAGGAATGCATGTATCAAGGAGACCAAGGTTGGTCAGGGAAAAATCCAACGTTATTTCCTCTAGTCGGTAATACATATACAAAAACATATCAGATTCATGACAAGACATATGCGATGAAAAATCATGGATTAATTCGATATGCGACATTAAATGGACGCCAAGAAGATGAAAGCTTAATCTTTAGTTTAGACTCAAATGAAGAAACGAAAGCACAATATCCTTTTGATTTTCATTACGAGATCCAATATCGTTTAGAAGGTAAAAAACTACATATCACATATAAAATTGTCAATATGTCGGATGAAGCGATGCCGTTTAACTTCGGACTTCATCCAGGATTTATCGTACCTCAAAAAGAAGGTGAAAAATTTGAGGATTATATTTTAGAATTTGAAAAAGAAGAACATGCAAAACAATTGATTTTTGATGTCAAATTTGAAAAACATGTTGAATATAAAGATGTGACTTTTAAAAATTGGCCACTATCTTATCAAGAGATTGATCAATACGCAACGATCATTTATAAAGATCTACAATCATCTATGGTCACTCTTTCTTATAAAGGACAACCTCGTTTAAGAGTATCTATTGATGGATATCCATATTTGGCTTTGTGGACTCATGAATCACATAGTGATTTCTTATGTATCGAACCATGGTATGGACACGGAGATTTTGAAAAAGAAACACCAGATTTTTATCATCGTGAAGGAACGATGATCTTAGAGCCTAAACAAGAATTTACGACAACATATTGGATTGAAAGTGTGTAGTTATGAAAAAAGAAGTTTTTACGTGTATTTCAAGCAGTGATCATCTTTCTTTAGATGGTTTTTCCATTATTCCAGAAGGTGAGATTAAAGGGATAGTACAAATTTGTCATGGGATGGCTGAACATAAAGAACGATATGAACCATTTATGATTTTCTTAGCAGAAAATGGATACGGATCTTATATTCATGATCATAGAGGACATGGAAAATCATGTAAATCTAGAGATGATCTTGGTTATTTTTATGAAGAAAATGCGAAAGCTATTATTTCTGATGTTTATGATGTGACTCAATTGATCCAACAACGTTTTCCAAATGTACCAATTGTTTTATTTGGACATTCTATGGGATCGTTGGTCGTACGTCAATATCTCAAGCGCTATGATGATCAAATCCAAGCTTTGATCGTTTGCGGATCTCCAAGTGAAAATAAGATGGCAAAAGTGGCTTTGAAGTTGGTACATATTTTAGAGAAGAAATATGGCGATCATCATCGAAGTCAATTGATTCAAAATATGGCATTTGGTTCATTTGATAAGAAGTTTAAAGAGAAACAAGAAAATAGTTGGTTAAGTGCCAATCCAGAAAATGTTGCACGATATAATGCATGTGAAGATGACGGTTATATTTTTACATTAAACGGGTTTAAAAATTTATTTACCATGATGTATGAAGTATATCAACCTACAGGGTATCAGAAAAAACATTTAGATATTCCAATTTTCTTTATAGCTGGGGAAGAAGACCCAGTGATTGTTAGTAAAAAGAATTGGTTAGCAGCACAAGATGTTTTAAGACAACAAGGATATACACATATTGAAAATCATCTTTATACGGGTATGCGACATGAAATTCTGAATGAAATCGAATGTCAAAAGGTATATGAAGATATATTACAATTTATTCAAAGAAATCGTATAACCAAATAATTTAGGGGTCTAATGCTAGTATGACATTAGGCCCCTATATTTTTTTAATAGTCAAAAGTATTTCGGTACTGTTTCTAAAACAAAGATCCTTTTTTTAAAATGAATTTGATCCATTGATTTGAAAATCCCTTTTATACTTGGATTTTTTTAGCCTATTGGTAAGGAGTGCGTAATATTCTCTTTCTGTATACTTTTATACGAGTAAAGGAATTCACTATAGGCTTTCAAATTAAAGTTGAAAGACAATGCCAAGAGCAGCGCAAATGCAAATGATAAAGATAGGATGTAGTTGTTTAAATTTTTGAGTAAACAAAAAACCAAGAATAAATAAGATTAACGGAAACAATTGAAATGTGGATATTGAAATTTTTCCTTCTGCAAAGAAGGTTGTCGCAAAAATGGAAAGACCAGCGCTTGCGATCAAAGCACAGACTGCAGGACGTAATCCGTAAAAGGCATCTTGAACCCAATGGCTTTCTTTAAATTTTTTTAAAAATTGGGCAATGATACAAACGATAATCACGCTTGGAGTAACAAGTCCTAATGTTGTGATTACACCACCTAACCAAGAATTAGTAACATGGTATCCAACGTAAGTGGCCATATTTACACCAATAGGACCGGGTGTTGATTCAGCAATCGCAATCATATTGGTTAACATTTCTGTGGTAAACCAATGATATTTATCAATTAAGTCATATAAAAAGGGAATGGTTGCTAATCCACCGCCTATCGCAAAAAGACCGATTTTAAAGAATTCAAAAAATAAAAGAAACCAGATCATAGAGAGGGACCTCCTTTTTTTATTTTCCATAGACGGATCAAGATTCCACATATTCCGGAAATCAAAACGATAAGAATAGTAGGAATGATGTTAAAAGTAGTAGCCATTAACATACATACAAAAATCAGAACACCATAGCTATCTTTGACGCCAGATTTAAATAATTTAAGAATGGCATTTAGGATTAATATGCATACGGCAATACGTATACCACCTAATGCATGTTGTACGATGGCAAGCTCTGAAAAATTATTTAATAATGACGCAATCAATAAAATGATAACGATGGATGGAAAAATTACAGCTAAAGTAGCGATGATGCCACCAGGAATCCCTTTGAGATTATAGCCGATAAAAGTAGCGGTATTGACCGCAATAACACCAGGGGTGCATTGACCAACCGCAAAATAATCCATTAATTCTTCTTCAGTAGCCCAATGTTTATTGTCAACAATTTCTTTTTGTAATAAGGGTAACATCGCATATCCACCACCAAAGGTGAATGCACCAATCTTGGTGAATGCATAGATCAATTGTAAATAAGTTTGCATAGAAATTCCTTCCTTTAAACATTTTTCATTATAAGAAAAATATACGTAAAAAAAAACAGTTTTTCCAAAATGAAAGCCTTATCATCAAATTTATCTTTGAGAGAGGCTTTTTTTTATGAATTTCAAGAAACAAAGATGAAAAAAATCAAAAAAACATGGTCAAAAATAGGGAAATCATGTATGATGGTGGTACAAAGTAGCAGTTTGTGTCAAGAAGTGGGGGTGATGACACATGTTCATGGGCGAATATGCACATAATATTGATCGTAAGGGGCGATTAATCATGCCTGCAAAATTTCGCGAGGAATTGGGTGAACATGTTGTCGTGAACCGAGGACTTGATGGATGCTTATACGTATATACCATGCAACAATGGGATGAAGTATATGCGCAATTGGCCGCACTACCTTCTACCAATCGAGATGCACGTATGTATCAACGTATGATGTTATCGAAAGCAGCAGAATGTGAAATGGATGGGCAAGGGAGAATTTTAATTCCTTCTTCTTTAGTTTCTCTTGCTGGTCTTGAAAAAGAATGTTTGATTATCGGGATGGCCAATCATTTAGAAATTTGGTCAAAGGAACGTTGGGAAGCTCTAGAAGCTCAACAAGAACAATCCTTCGAAGATGCAGCCGAACATTTGTCAGAATGGATGGGATAAAATATGGAACATTATAGCGTTCTTTTGAATGAGTCCATTCAAATGCTTCAAATTAAAGAAGATGGAATCTATGTGGATTGCACATTAGGACGAGCAGGCCACAGTAGTGAGATTTTAAAACGATGTCCCAAAGGACATTTGTATTCATTAGATTGTGATCAAGAAGCAATTAATAAAAGCCGGAAACGACTATTGGAAGTAGGGGATAACTTTACTTTGATCTATAGTAAATTCCAAAATTTAAAAGACGTCTTAGATTCACGTGGGGTAGATCAAGTAGACGGCATCTTTTTGGATCTCGGTGTATCTTCACCGCAATTTGATGAAGCAAGTCGAGGGTTTAGTTATCGATTTTGTGCACGTTTAGATATGCGAATGGATCAAGAACAAGCACTAGATGCTTATACTGTCGTTAATACATATAGTGTAGAAGACTTATGTGAAGTCTTAAAAAAATATGGGGAAGAACCATTTGCTTGGAAAATAGCCAATCAGATTGATAAAGTGCGCACACAGAAACCAATTGAAACAACTTTTGAATTGGTAGATGTGATCAAGTCGGCTTTACCACAAAAAGTGCTGAATAAAAAGGGACATCCAGCTAAAAGAGTTTTTCAAGCTATTCGTATGGAAGTCAATCAAGAACTTCCACAATTAGAAATCGTTTTAAAAGAGGGGTTAAAACGATTAAAACCAGGGGGCGTCTTAGCGGTGATTACTTTCCATTCTTTGGAAGATCGCATCGTAAAAGATACATTTAAGAAAGTGGCAACACCAAAAAAAGTCGACAAGCGTTTGCCACAATTAGGGATAGAAAAATTAGAATATCAATTGATAAACCGCAAACCAATACTGGCAGGCCAACAAGAGTTGATTGAGAATAATCGTTCTCATAGTGCCAAATTACGGGGGATTCAAAAATTATAATAATAGGGGGCACAAGACTATGGAAAAGAGAAAACAACGAAAAAGAATTCGTCCAGAAAAATTGATCGTCATTATATTTTGTCTTTCTTTATTTTTGTTTTGTGCCAGTAAAATTGGCTTAAAATCATATAATATTACTTTACAAATGCGTCAACAAGAATTGGCCAAAGAATTAGAAATCATACAAGCCGATGTCAATACTTTGAAATCTGAAGTCAATGCATTACAAGATAAGTCGCGCGTATTAGGAATGCTTGACAATCAAGTGTCTGACAATCAAAATAATATTTATATTATGGATTAAGACATTGCGGAATGGATGATAAGCATGGATCAAAAGCGAAAAAATATACTCAAAACAATAAAAAGTACAAATCGACAAATATCTAAAATCAGTGGGATCATGTGTATTATCGGAACATTAGTGGTTGCTAATGTTCTTTTCACTATGGTCACACATAAACATATATGGTCAGGTAAAGATGCTTTGAATGGGCAGATTGCTAGCAGTATTGTGGATACAAAAATTGAAGCAGCGCGTGGCACAATCTACGATCGAAGCCATAATGTCATTGCTCAAGAAGTAAAAGCTTATACAATTGTTGCGTATTTGGACAAAAGTGTTGTTGATGAGAATGGGGATCCAAATTATGTGAAGGATCCTAAAAAAACGGCGAAAGAACTTAAGACGGTATTAGATTCGATCAATGTAGATACAGTAGAATCTATTATTAAAACAGCTATTAAAAATTCAAGAGCGCAGACAGAACTTGGATCCGGAACAAAACGTCTTGATAAAGAAACGAAAGAAAAAATAGATGCATTGCATCTTGACGGAATCGCATTTGTGGATGCGACTGATCGTTATTATCCGACGACCCCGTATTCGAGTAATTTGGTTGGATTTGCAACTTTTGATGAAGATAAAAAAAAGATTGAAGGGAAGATGGGACTTGAACAAACGTTGAATTCTATCTTAAGTGGAAAAGATGGACGTGTTCAATACCAACAAACAATTGACGGTACAAAATTACCTGGGACAACAAAAGTTTATAAAGAAGCTGTGAGTGGCAAAGATGTTGTTTTGACCATTGATACCAATTTACAAAGTGTTATCGAATCTCAATTAAAAAAAACCATGGAAGATTATGGCGCAAAATCATCTTGGTGTCTTGTTATGGAAGTAGAAACTGGAAAAATTTTAGGATGGGGAAGCTATCCAACATTTGATCAAAATGAGTTTAAAGAAATTCCTAGTTTTTTAGATTATGTTTCCCAAGCAAGTTATGAACCAGGATCGGTCATGAAGCCATTTACGTATGCGACAGCCATTGATACGCATGTGTATCCAAATAATCAACAATATCAATCTCATGAATTTTGGTATAACTATGATCCAGATACCCAAAAGATCAATCGAGTACCAGGAAAAGCACAAACAGCCTATCCAGTGATTGCGGATGCCGAAGGAAAAGATTATGGAACCATTACTTTTGATGAAGGACTTGCTTTTTCAAGTAACGTAGCGATTTGTGAGTTGCTCGCAAACTATGTTAATTATAAAGATTTCAATACATATTTAGATCGATTTGGCTTTTTTAAACCGGTAAATTCACCTTATATTGGAGAGGTTATCAATTCAGATGGATCAGTAGGGACTAAGAATATTGGATTACCAACAGACTATATGTCTACAGGGTTTGGTCAATCCTCATCGGTGACGGCTTTGCAATTATGTCAAGCATATAGTGCCATCTTTAATGATGGAAATATGATCAAACCGTATGTGGTTGATTCAATTGAAGATCCGGAAACTGGAAAAGTTGAGAAACAATATACAACAGAAGTGGTGGGAACACCAATTTCTAAAGAAACCGCATCTCAAATGAAAGATCTTATGAAAGGTGTTATGGAAGAAGGAAAAACAGGTCATCGCTTTCAAATTGAAGGGGTCGATATGATTGCAAAGACTGGAACGGGGGAAATTTGGAATACTGATATCAATGCTTATGATGAAACGTATTATACATCGAGTGTTATGGCAGCAGCTCCTTATGAAAATCCTAAGGTCATGGTTTACTGGGGCATGGTTTCTTCAGAATTTAAAAATTACTCTTCTGATATTTTTAAGACCATCATGCAAGCTGCACTAATTTCCAATGGTATTTCAGGATCTAGTCAATCACAAAGTGAAGAAGAAACTTATGAAAAATGGGAAACCTATGAAATGCCTTCTTGTGTCAATCATTCTTTGACATATGCGAACCAACAATTTCAAGGAAAAAAAGTCCATTTGATTTCTATTGGAGATGGTCAAAATGTCTTAGATCAATATCCAAAAGAAGGAACTATGATCAACTCTAATGATCATATCTTTCTATATACAGATGGTAATACAATACAAATGCCAAATATGATTGGATGGACCCGTAAAGATATTACGGCATTTTGGCAGTTGACAGGATTCAGCATTGAAGTGAGCGGTTATGGTAAAGTGAAAAGTCAAAATATTGAAGAAGGACAAACGATTCAAAACGATACAAAAATTGTTGTCGAATTGGAATAAATCACATATTTTTCATAAATTTTTTAGAAAAGATATGGTATTATAGATAGGTAGAAGTTAAAGGAGACATTGGATGAGTAAGAAAAGAGTATATGCATCGGTGGAAATCGCCGATCAAGAAGTTCGTCTTGTCGTCTTAGAAATATTTGAATCTCGCTACAATGTATTACGTGTTGAACGTGTTCATTGTGATGGAGTAAAGAACCAGACGATTGTCAATGAAGCAAACGTCGTAACGGCTATCCGTACGGCTGTTGCGAGTGCACAAGCGGCCCTAGGATATCGCATTGAACGAGTCTTATTGGCGATTCCAAGTGTGAATGTGCAACGTAATAACCAAAAAATACATGTACAGATTGAAGATGGAACGAAGTCAATTCGTTTATTCCATATTCAACAAGGATATGCCAAAGCGATTGAAAAGAAATTATCAGAAGATGTAGAATTTGTGAATGTGAATAAAATTGTATATACAGTGAATTCACAAGAAACAATGAAATTACCTCTTTCTGAAGAATGTACAGATTTTTATATGGATATTGATTTATTGTATGCGGATAAATCAACAATTTATTCTTATGCACGTTGTATCGAACAAGCCAATCTTGAAATCTTAGATTTATGTTTAGATTCTTATGCGATTGCACAAGAATCAGCAATCTTGGTACAAAGTAATGATCGTCCTATGATTCAACTAGATCTTGAGCAAGATCATTGTACATTAAGCTTATTTACACAAGGAAAATTGATGAGCTGTGCCAATTTAGAAAAAGGATATTATTGGTTCATTGAACCATTAGCAACTAAACATCACTTAGATTCTGAAGTTGCGTATCGATTACTTCAAAATTTATTCCAAAATAAAATTGAAGAAAATGATGATGTGATCATTTATATTGAACAAAAAGAAGATGCGCGTGTAGAAATTAGTTCTAAAGAATTATTGGATGTATGTTTACCTCGCATTCGTCAATGGATTGCTGAGATCAATGAGGCATGTGCCCCTATTGTGAAACAAGCAAAAGCACGTTATGTGATTACAGGGCAAGGAACAAGCATTCCTGTACTTGCGTTGATGGAAAATGCGTTCAATGCGGAAATGAGCGTGTATCATTCACAAACAACAGGTGCTCGAGATGGAGCTTATGTCTGTGGTTTAGGAATGGCATATGCTTGGAATGAAGTAAATCGTATTCACCGTAATGAAAAAATCAGTGTCAACAACAATGAGTTAGAAGAAAGCATTGATTCGATAGAAAATCGTTCCACAAAAGATGAAGGTGGATTTACGAAGAAATTGAAAAATGTAATCTTAATGGAAAATGAATAGAAAAAGGAGAAAAAAGAATGACAGAATTTAATCAAGTTGCGAACATTAAAGTATTTGGTGTAGGTGGCGGTGGATCCAATGCGGTCAATCGCATGGTTGCCGATGGTGTACAAGGAGTAACTTTTACAATTTGTAACACAGATATCCAAGTTATGAAAAATTCACCATGTGAAAATAAAATTGTTTTAGGTCGCGAAACGACAAAAGGATTAGGAGCTGGAGGAAATCCAGAATTTGGACGTAAAGCAGCTGAAGAAAGTGAAAGCGAAATTCGTGAAGCTATCAAAGGTGCTGATATGGTCTTCTTAACTGCCGGAATGGGTGGGGGAACAGGTACAGGTGCTGCTCCATTAATTGCGAAGATTTCTAAAGAAGAAGGTGCGTTGACAGTTGCGGTTGTAACTCGTCCATTCACTTTTGAAGGAAAACGTCGTTCAAATAATGCCAAAGAAGGTATTGAAGAATTAAGAAAATATGTAGACTCTTTGATCGTTGTATCAAATGATAATTTATTAGATGTAATCGGTCGTAAACCAATCGAAGAAGCATTCCAAGCTGCTGATAATGTATTACGTCAAGGGGTACAAACAATTTCTGACTTGATTGCTGTTCCAGCGCTAGTAAACTTAGACTTTGCAGATGTTCGTTCAGTTATGCAAAATCAAGGACGTGCATTGATTGGTATTGGTATGGCTGAAGGAGAAGATAAAGCCGTTAGTGCAGCTGAAAAAGCAATTCAATCACCATTATTAGAAGCACAAATTACAGGTGCTAAATCAGCAATTGTGAATATCACTGGTGGTGACAAAGTCAGCTTATATGATGCCCAAAATGCAGTTGCAGTAATTCAAGATGCTGCAGGTGGCGATGTTGACTGTATCTTTGGTATCGCAATTAATGAACAATTGGGTGATGCGATCATCGTTACAGTTATCGCAACTGGATTTGAAGAACCAAGTAAAAAAACAAAAAGAAGAAGTGAACAAACTCGTACACAACAAGATAGTTTATTTACACAACCAACTATTCAAACGCCTGTAAATGCTGGTGTAGTTACAAGTGTAGAAGAAGAAAGCGATGAAGATCAAATCCCTAACTTCTTCTTTAACCGTTAATGAAGATTTATTATATTGATGATTCATTCTTTGCGAAAACAGATGTTGCCCATGCGATGCGCTATAAATTAAAAGTCATCTTAGAAGAACAACAAGTTGATTGTCTTTTGATTTCGTCAACAGGACAATATCAAAAAGAAATTAATCACTTTCAAGAAGAGTTTTCTGATATTGTGATGTATACCAACGGATCATATCAATGGCAAACTTCATTATCTATCTTCGTTGATCCTTGTAAAGCAACGATTGATGGAGTTACGATGCAAGCTTTGTCACAATCGTATTGTATCTTTGATACTGAAACGCATGAATTTCGAAGGATGTATTTGAATTTTTTTCAACAAGAAGAGACAAGTATTGTGTCATTGATTCAAGAACAAATTGAAAATATTCTTTCTTCCAAGGATGAACATTCCATAAAATATAAACATTAACTTTAGATAGGAACCTCCATTTGGAGGTTTTTTTATAGAAGGAATTAAGAGAATATAAGTATGTTCTGTGATATTAGATAATGATAATGGATAGAAGAAAGATGTCATTAAAAAGTTTGGATAAAATAATGAGAACAAGATAAACTAACAATAGTAGTAGTCATAAAAGTGGAAATATCTGTATTTGCGGATAGTAAGATATATTCTAAAATCAAGGCTTGATTTTGTTTTATTCTTATTCTTCTTCAAGGAATCATAAAGAGAAAACTTTAAATGAACTAATTATTCTCGTTTTTGTTTTTAGTGGATGTGATTGTTTTATAAAAAGGAGCAAACTATGGCAGAATTATCTTTACAACATATTGATAAAGTATATGAAAATCAAGTACAAGCGGTATTTGATTTTAACTTAGAAATCAAAGATAAAGAATTTATTGTATTTGTTGGACCATCAGGTTGTGGAAAATCTACAACACTTCGCATGGTGGCAGGCTTAGAAGAAATTACTTCTGGAGATTTTTTTATAGATGGTAAACGAATGAATGATATCGAACCAAAAGACCGTGATATCGCAATGGTTTTTCAATCCTATGCTTTATATCCACATATGAGTGTTTATGACAATATGGCTTTTGGTTTGAAATTAAGGAAATTGCCAAAAGAGGAAATTGATCAACGTGTCCATGAAGCTGCAAAGATTTTAGAAATCGAGCAATATTTAGATCGTAAACCCAAAGCACTATCCGGGGGACAAAGACAACGTGTAGCATTAGGACGTGCTATTGTTCGCAACGCAAAAGTTTTCTTGATGGATGAACCGTTATCGAACTTAGATGCGAAATTACGTGTACAAATGAGAAGCGAAATCATAAAACTACATGAGCGCATTGGTGCTACTACAATTTATGTAACTCATGACCAAACAGAAGCGATGACTATGGCAGATCGTATTGTTGTAATGAAAGCAGGTTATATCCAACAAATCGGAACTCCAAAAGAAATTTATAACTCTCCTGCGAATATGTTTGTTGCTGGATTCTTAGGTGCTCCTGCCACCAATTTTATTCATGGCATCTGTCAAGAAGGCCAATTTAAAGTGAATGAAAAAGTCATCGATCTTCCTGAAATGTTTAGAGAAAAATTAAAAGGATATGAAGGTAAAGAAGTTGTTTTAGGGATTCGCCCAGAAGATTTACATGGAAAAGGTAGTGTTAAAGACGCATACCCTTCTGCAGCATTTGATTTTGAGGTAGAATTGGCAGAGCTATTAGGACATGAATATATTCTTCATGGATCTTTCATGCAACAAGTGATGTGCGCTAAAGTTAGTTCAAGATTAAATCCTAAAGCACATGACAAAATTCATTTAACGATGGATCTTTCAAAAGTACACTTCTTTGATCCAAAAACAGAATTAAGGATAGATTAGAAGGGTGTAAAACATTAAGATGAGGGCCTGCTGTTATCGATGTGATTAAGCTTTATTGCTTGTGCTTGTCGATATGTTGATCAATAAAATTATTTTTAAAACACAATTCAATAAAAAGTGAATAATTTTATCTAAAAGTATGATTTACTTTAATTAAAGTTTGTATATTAAACTAGATGCTAGTTTTCGTTTTAGAAGAGATTGAATTTCCAATCTCTTTTTTTTGAAACATTTCAAAAAATATTGTAAAATATTTTCATAAAGTTAAAATGAACTACACGGATCATTCTGTCGATTCTACCTTGAACATGGTATAATGGATACATATTCTGTGTAGTATACATAGTAAAGATAGAAAGATTGAGGATGATAAAAAATGGATATTAAAGACTATATCGCAAGTATACCTGGATTTCCTAAAGAAGGAATTATTTTTAGAGATATTACACCGATTCTGCAAGAACCAAAAGCGTTACATTCGGTCGTATCTCAATTATCAGATTTCGTAAAAGAAGTAGAAGCAGACGTGATTCTTGGACCAGAAGCTAGAGGGTTCTTATTTGGTGTTCCAGTTGCTTCAACTTGTGAATTAGGGTTTGTTCCTGTTCGTAAACCGGGAAAATTACCACGCGAAACAATTAGTCAAACATATGATTTAGAATATGGTCAAGATGCATTATGTATTCATACTGATGCGATTCAACCTGGACAAAAAGTCGTGATCATTGATGATTTATTGGCTACAGGGGGAACTGTAGAAGCAATCATTAAATTAGTCCATTCTATGCAAGCTACTGTTGTAGGATGTGGTTTTGTTGTAGAACTTGATGATCTTCATGGACGAGATCTATTTCAAGATATTCCAATTTGTGCATTGACACATTTTGAAGGAGAATAAAGAAAATAAAAAAAGAAAGGGGCGCGAATTTATGGGCCAAAAGAAACAAGTGACGTTTGAAGAATGTCTAGAAAATATAAAAACATATATAAAGCGTCCTGAAAATATTGAATTGATCGAAAAAGCGTATGACTTTGCGAAAACACATCATGAAGGGCAGTTTCGAAAAAGTGGGGAACCTTATGTTGTTCACGTGATTCAAGTAGCTAATACGTTGGCGGATTTACATTGTGGTCCAAAAACAATCGCAGCGGGTCTTTTACATGATACAGTGGAAGACTGTGATGATGTGACAGAAGAAACCATTACGCAAGAGTTTGGTAAAGAAGTATGTACGCTTGTCGATGCGGTTACTAAAATTGGAGCTATTAAATTTAAAGATGAAAAAGAATACTTGGCGAGCAATCATCGTAAATTATTTATTGCGATGGCCAAAGATATTCGTGTTATTTTGATTAAATTGGCAGACCGTTTGCATAATATGCGCACACTTCAATATATGTCTGAAGCCAAACAAAAGAAGATTTCACAAGAAACATTATCGGTTTATGCGCCCATTGCACACCGTTTAGGGATTAGTGAGATCAAAAATGAATTAGAAGATTTATCCTTTAAATATATCAATTATAAAAAATATGAAGAAATTAAGGGATTGGTCAAACAAAGAGAAAGCGATCGTAATGAACAAGTATCACAAATGATCAGTGACATCAAAGTCATTTTAGATACGTATCATATTCCATATCGAATTTTTGGACGATCAAAACATTTTTATAGTATTTATAAAAAAATGGTCAGTAAGAATAAGCGATTTGAAGAAATTTTGGATTTATTGGCAATTCGTATTGTGACCGATTCAGTTGTGCATTGTTATGAAATATTAGGGTATATTCATGCGACGTATCGCCCGATTCCAGGACGTTTCAAAGATTATATCGCTATGCCTAAAGCGAATATGTATCAATCATTACATACAACGATCGTGGAACCTGAACATGGAAATATTTTTGAAATTCAAATTCGCACAGAAGAAATGGATGCGGTTGCGGAAAGAGGGGTTGCAGCCCATTGGAAATATAAAGAACGACCAAATTCCATTCCAGAAGTTGAACAAAAACAAATTGAAGATAAATTATCATGGTTTAGAGATTTTTCGATGATGACTGATGAAGAAAGTGAAGATCCATTGGAATATATGGACGTGCTTCAAAAAGATATCTTTGAAGCGAATGTTTATTGTTTGACACCAAGAGGAAAAGTGATTGCGTTGCCAAGCGGATCAACACCAATTGACTTTGCGTATCGTATTCATACAGAAGTTGGCCATAAAACTGTGGGAGCAACAGTTAATGGGGCGATTGTTCCTTTAAATACCCCTTTGAAAACAGGGGATGTCGTTGATATTTTGACCAATAATAATTCTCCAGGTCCAAGTAAAGATTGGATCAAAATTGTTAAAAGTGGTCATGCTCGTAATAAGATTCGTGCCTTTTTATTAAAACAAGAGCAATCGGATACCAAAGAATCGATTAAAAAAGGAGAAAAATTATTAATTGACGAGTTTAAACGGCAAGGGTTGGATGAATCTTTATGTCAACCAAAACGCATTGAATCAATTCTAAATACACTGTCTTTTAAGAATGTAGATGATCTTTATATCGCACTTGCGAATAAACGAGTATCTTTACAAGCTGTTGTCGACCGTTTGGTAAAGAATCGTCAAAGTAGTGTTGATGATGAAGAAATCATGAAGATGTACAATAAAACATCTTCTAAAACTAATAAACATTCCGCTTGCGGCGTTGTTGTACCGGGTATTGATACAATCGCAGTTTCTTTAGCGAATTGTTGTAATCCGATTCCTGGAGACTCCATTACAGGCTATATCACGAAAGGACAAGGGGTTAAAGTTCATCGTTCAGATTGTCCAAATGTGATTCATGAAAAGAAACGTCTGATTCCAGTGACTTGGGATGATGCGATTGAAGAAAAACAATATGAAGTACAATTGACTCTTTATAGCGATGATCGAAATTATTTATTGAGTGATATCGTGACGATTCTTCAACAAAATAATGCATATTTAAAACATGTTGATTCTAGTGTTGATGAAGATGCATTAACTGCAACAACAAAATTAACTGTTGCGATTAAAAATGCGGAACATTTACAAGTCTTAATGGCGAATTTAAAAAAAGTACGAAGTGTCAATGAAGTCATTCGTACAATTCAGTAGCTTTCTTAAAAGAAGGCTACTTTTTTAATTCGATTTTTATATATAAAATGCGAGAATAAATTTCCCGAAGCCAGTGTTTTAGTTTGTGATCTGGCGTATATCGGCAACTATATTGTTGGAAAAATTGATGAGCAATCGCACAAGATCTTCTTGCGTGAGTTTGACTAGTTAAGACAAGAACAGAATGTTCTTGGATGAATTTTTTAGAAAACTGAAAGTTTTCGAATGTATTTCTTGCTTTTGTTTCACAAAGAATAGGCATGTTAGAGTATTGTTGGATATACTGCTTCATGGAACAAGACTCGATATATTCGTTTTTTACCGCACCACCAGAAATGACTAAAGTTTTAAATTGTTGTTCGTGATAAGCTTGAATCGCAAGTTGGCATCGTTGGATCTGACTAGTTGAAAGAGTGCCATCATCATGAGTAGGGCACCCAAGCAAAAGCGCATAGTCATACTTTTTTTGTAACAGAGGAATAGGTGGAAAGAAATGACGGTGAATCCAATAAAATGATATGATTAAGATGCCTATGCATATACTAACGATCATAATAGATCACCTGATGACTTTTGATTGGAGAAGATAAAACACTATTGTATAAATCTAGTGTTTTGAGTTCTATGTTTTGTAAAGGTTTAGGTAAATCGGCAAATCGAGAATAAAAAATTTGATCTTTATGGGCTTTTAAAAGAGCTTTCCCTTTTTGATCAAACCCTAAAATCTTACACGCATGAAAATGTGGTAAGGCCTTCATCGTACTTTTATTGATCTGTAATAAGATCATTAGACAAGTTCTTTGAATTCTACCTCGGCTATATGTTTTCGAAATACATTGATTTAAAAAAGAGTTCCATGTCATACAAGACTTGGCTTTATCTTTAAGACGATTTTCAATGCCTTCTTCAACAAGAAAAAAGTTCTTTAATGTTTGCGCATCGCTCATCAAGAGGAATGTTCGTAGATAAGGATAATAATAATCCCAAGATTGCTCTGGTATAAAATAAGTATCTAAATATTGAGATTCTCCTTGGAAAAATAATTCTCTTGTTTTTGTAGCGCTTTGAAATGAATCGTTTCGTTGAATAGGGACAGGTTCAATATCGTATTGTTCGCAATAACGAATATATTGACAAGCAAGGATATCGTTAGGTTTAAGGTTTAATCCTGTATTTTTAACAAGGCTTGTAGTAGGATCTTTTTCTAAGGTATCAAAGGTTTTACTTAATTGTTTTAAAGTAGAAAGATCATTTGTTTCTGAGCCAAAACATAAAGCATCAATATGAAGACAAGATAAAGATTCAATTGCATAGCGAGCAAATTGATCGGCACTTTGAGCAGTAAAGCATACAGGAAGTTCAATTACGAGATTGGCTCCATGTTCTAATGCAAGTTTTGTTTTATCTGATGGCGTCAATAAGGAAGGCAAACCTCTTTGCGAAAAGTACCCAGATGTGATCACGATGATACAATCGGCAATGGATTTTGCTTGTTCAAGATGATATGCGTGTCCTTGATGAAACGGATTATATTCGGCAATGATTCCACATGTTTTCATGAATTTATTTTACCATTGAAATTTTAATAAATATATAGACAAAATAAAAAAAACTGTGTATAATAAAAAACGTTCCTAGATTTGAATTCAGGGATACAAACTATATGAAATAAAAAATAAAATTTCTTAAAAAAATACTTGCATTAAGAATAAAAATTTCATATAATAATAAGGCAGTTGGTTCCGTAGCCAAGTGGTAAGGCAATAGACTGCAACTCTGTGATCATCGGTTCAAATCCGATCGGAACCTCCAAAAAATGGGGTCGTGGCGGAATAGGCAGACGCAACGGACTTAAAATCCGTTGGGAGTTAATCCCGTGTGGGTTCAAGTCCCACCGTCCCCACCATTTTAAAATAAAGTCTTATTTAAGACTTTTTTTTATGATTTATGAGGAAAAATATGAAAAATCAAATATTATTAATTAATGATTTAGCTGGATATGGAAATATTTCGTTGAATACGATGATGACAACTTTATCACAAATGCATATGAATCTCTATAATTTACCAACCGCATTGGTTTCGAATACATTAGATTATGGTAAATTTGAAATATTGGAAACCACATCTTATATGAAAAATACGATTGAAGTTTGGAAAGAACTTGGCTTTGTTTTTGATGCGATCAGTACTGGCTTTATTGTAACCCATGAACAAACGAAGATCATAAAAGATTTTTGTATTGAAAATAAAGGAAAAAGTATAATCTTTTGCGATCCAATCATGGGAGATGAAGGAAAGCTTTATAATGGTGTTGATAATCAAACGGTTCATAACATGCAAGAATTGATTGGTGTTGCGGATTATATCGTTCCTAATTATACAGAGGCTGCCTTTTTGGCGGAAGTCCCCATTCAAGATACGATTACTTGTTTACAAGCACATGAGATCATCGATCATTTACGTCAAAAAGGAGCTGGTTCAGTGATTATGACCAGTGTTCCCTTAGAGGATACCCATGCGGTCGTTGGCTATGATGCCAATACATCATCTTATTTTCAATTACCTTATGAAGAAATCCCAGTTCGTTTTGCAGGAACAGGTGATTTATTTTCTGCAGTTGTATTAGGGAAACTTCTTCAAGGCTCTAATCTTGTAGATAGTGTTTCTAAGGCAATGGATGTTGTGTATCGTTTGATATTAGCGAATCAAGATTTATCAGATCGTTGCAAAGGATTGCCTTTAGCAGATATTGGAGCATACTTGTGATGAAGAAGCCCAAAGTGATATTGACGTTGGTCGATCAAAAAGGGGGTTGTCCTTGTCATCGAGGTCATCAAATAGGGGATCGATTTGATTTCGATTTAGATCGAGGAAAACTTTGTCCAATGGCACTCCATGTTGCGTTTCCTTATATTGATATTTTACGATATGGTGGAACGCTACCAACCAATGATCAAGGAGAAATTCTTTTCTCTTGTCCAGATGTTGATACGTTAAATATTTTTAAGATTGAAATTGAAGAATCAAAGGGAACTCTTTGATTCTTTTCTTTTTATCTACTGTCTTGTCACATGTAAAGGAATCTTGTATAATATCAAGCATGTGAGGAAATATGATATGAATCTAAAAGAAGAAATTCAAAAGTTAAAACAAGAAAAAAACGCGATTATTTTAGCGCATTATTATGTGCCTGATGAAGTCCAAGAGATTGCAGATCATGTAGGGGATTCTTTTGCGCTAGCAAAGATTGCCAAAAATACGGATGCGAAGATTATTGTCTTTGCGGGTGTTTCATTTATGGGAGAAAGCGCAAAAATTTTGAATCCGAATAAGAAAGTATTGATGCCAGATATGTTAGCGGATTGTGCTATGGCCCATATGGCTACGAAAGAAAAAGTATTAAAAATGAAAGAATCCGTAGATGATCTAGCTGTGGTTTGTTATATTAATTCAACAGCGGCTTTGAAAACAGTATCTGATGTGTGTGTGACGTCTTCGAATGCAGTTGATATTGTGAGAAAGTTACCACAAAAGAATATTTTCTTTATTCCTGATCAAAATTTAGGAAGTTATGTAAAAAAACAAGTGCCTGAGAAGAATATTATCTTAAATGATGGATATTGCCCTGTGCATCATCAATTGAATCAGCAAGTGGTAACCTTGATTAAAGAAAAATATCCAAATGCAAAAATTTTAGTTCATCCTGAATGCAAAGAAGAAATTTTAGAGAAAGCAGATTATATTGGAAGTACTGCGGGCATCATTCAATATGCAACGCAAAGCACAGAAAAAGAATTTGTAATTGGTACAGAATTAGGTGTTCTTTATGAACTTCAAGTAAAAAATCCGGACAAAGTCTTTTATCCATTATCGAAAGCGCTTTGTTGTGCTGACATGAAATTAGTGACTTTAGAAAAAGTAAGAGATTGTCTTCAAAATGAATCTAACGAGGTCTTCGTGGATGATACAACAAGAGAACTTGCACAACGATCTTTAGATGTGATGTTGGAGTTAGCCCGATGATGGATAATATTCAATGTGATGTGCTCATTGTAGGAACAGGGGCCAGTGGTTTATTTGCGGCATTACATATTCCAGAAGATCGCAATGTGTACATGATTACGAAACAGAAAATGGATGAAAGTGATTCTTATTTGGCACAAGGTGGTATTTGTGTATTAAAGGATGAAGCGGATTATCAAAGCTTTTTTGAAGATACTTTAAAAGCGGGTCACTATGAAAATCGAAGAGAATCGGTAGATATCATGATTCGATCAAGCGCTGATATCATTGATGAATTAGTACGTTATGGTGTTGATTTTGCCAAAGATGAAAATGGCGAATTTCAATATACAAGAGAAGGTGCACATTCCAAACCAAGAATTTTATTTCACGAGGATATTACAGGAAAAGAGATTACTTCTCATTTACTACAACAAGTCCTTCAACGAAAGAATATACATATTTTAGAAGAAACGACAATGGTTGATATTTTGGAAGAAGAGCGTTGTTGTTATGGAGTGCTGGCAAAACAAGGAAATCACTTTATTTCTATTGAAAGTCCATTTACAATCTTGGCTACTGGAGGTATTGGAGGATTATTCCCTCATTCAACAAATTTTCCTCATTTGACTGCTGATGCAGTCGCAATTGCGATCAAACACCGCATTGCTTTAGAACATCCTGAATATATTCAAATTCATCCTACGACTTTATTTACTAAACATCCAGGCCGTTCTTTTTTGATTTCAGAATCTGTAAGAGGAGAAGGTGCAAAACTATATGATATTCATGGACAACGTTTTGTGAATGAAGTATTACCAAGAGATGTCGTAACCAAAGCCATTTGGAAACAAATGGAAAAAGATCATAGCGAACATGTATGGTTAGATATGACAGTGCTAGATCAAGATGAAATCCTTCAACATTTTCCTCATATTTATGAACAATGCAAAGAGGAAGGGATTGATGTGACCAAAGAATGGATTCCTGTTGTGCCTGCGCAACATTACTATATGGGAGGAATCCATGTTGATCAATATTCAAAAACAACGATGGATCAATTATATGCGATTGGGGAAACAAGCTGTAATGGCGTTCATGGAAAGAATCGATTAGCTTCAAATTCATTATTAGAAAGTTTGGTCTTTGCTAAACGAGCTATTCAAAATTTGATCCAAGAACAGCCAAAAACTTGTAAACATATATCTATGTTAGTTCAAAAAACAAAAGAGTCTTTATCAAATGATTATGAGAAAGAATATCGTGACTTGATATTACAAGAAATCAAAAAAAGAGGAGGAAATCAAATGAATCAAATCACAATGTCTGTTAACGTTGATACGCTGATCCAAATGGCGTTAAAAGAAGATATCACAAGTGAGGACATCACAACAAATGCGGTCATGAAGACAAAAAAAGAAGGTGTTGTTCAACTTTTATGTAAAGAAGATGGTGTTTTAGCTGGTTTACCAATTTTTGAACGCACGTTTCATTTGATTGATCCAAATACAAGAGTTACTTCATTTTTTCAAGATGGAGATAAAATCTATAAAGGAGATTTAATTGCGGAAGTATATGGGGATGTTCGTGTTTTATTATCGGCTGAAAGAACAGCTCTAAATTATTTACAACGTATGTCAGGAATCGCAACCTATACTAGAGGTATTGCGGACTTATTACAAGGTACGAATACAAAATTATTAGATACAAGAAAAACAACGCCAAACATGAGAATTTTTGAAAAATATGCCGTAAGTGTTGGTGGGGGATATAATCATAGATATAATCTATCTGATGGTATCTTATTGAAAGATAATCATATTGCGGCTGCTGGTGGTGTTAAAGTAGCTGTACAAATGGCAAAAGAATATGCTCCATTTGTAAGAAAAATTGAAGTTGAAGTAGAATCTATGGAAATGGTCAAAGAGGCTGTAGAAGCCAAAGCAGACATCATTATGCTAGATAATATGACAAAAGAAGAAATGACAGAAGCGATAACGTATATTGATCATAGAGCGCTAACTGAATGTTCAGGAAACGTAACTCGTGAAAATGTAGAAAGACTTGTAGAAATCGGTGTTGATTATATCTCTTGTGGAGCATTGACACATTCAGCGCCTATTCTTGACTTTTCTTTGAAAAATATGCGTGTGGTTGAATAATATGGATAAAAATGATCGATTAAAAGAAATTTATGCATATATTGCTTCAAGTGAAGTTCCGGTCTCTGGAACGGAATTAGCAAAACGATTTTCTGTATCAAGACAAGTGATTGTTCAGGATATCGCATTATTGCGTGCTCAGCAATTTGAAATTGTAAGCACGAATAAAGGGTATGTTTGTTTACATAAACGTTGTACAAGAGAAATTCAAGTCAAACACGATATTTCATCAATGGAATTAGAACTAAATACGATTGTTGATCATGGCGGTCGCGTTGAAGATGTATTTGTTAAGCATGATGTATATGGAAAGTTACAGGCAAGTTTAAAGATTGGTTCAAGAAAAGATGTACAGACTTTGATTGAGATGATTCAAAGTGGTGCTTCTAAGCCATTGACAGATCTTACTAGTGGCATTCATTCTCATACGATATCGGCTTGTGATGAAGAGACATTAGATAGAATTGAATCTGAATTATATAAATTAAATTTTATTTATAAATAAAAAGACAAAGAGCTCAAAACTCTTTGTCTGCTTTTTATATGGAATAAAAAAAATCCCATTAAGGGATTTAATTTTTAAATGGGGCGACTGACGCGATTCGAACGCGCGCATCACGGAGCCACAATCCGCTGTGT
>Kit_p2__coassemble_903_pt1 | contig 22957 bp, 23 predicted proteins | sample Kit_p2__metabat2_low_PE_059 | metagenome-assembled genome bin Kit_p2 | reverse complement strand
GCCATCTTATCTTTGCGTTCAAACTTTTTACACTTTTCTTTTAAAGTCATGATGCCATAATTCGCATTCATCGGTTGAAAATGCTTTGGATCGCAATGTGTAATATAGTAAGCTTGACTTCCCATAACACATGTATTGCCAAAACAAATCGGTTCTTTTCCTTCCAAATATCGCGCCATATTGATTCCGGCAATCATACCTGAAGCACAAGATTCTACATATCCTTCTACCCCTGTCAATTGACCAGCAAAGAAAAGATCTTCTCTTTCTTTAGATTGATATGTTTCTTTTAAAACCACCGGAGAAGATAAATATGAGTTTCGATGCATAACACCATATCGAGTGATCTGTAAGTTTTCTAAACCAGGGATCATGGAAAAAACTCTTTTTTGTTCAGGCCATTTCAAATGGGTTTGAAATCCAACCAAATTATACATCGATGCCGCTACGTTATCTTGTCTCAATTGAACAACCGCTACCGGTCGATGATTTTCATCTTTTTCTAATCCTACCGGTTTTAAAGGACCAAACAATAATGTTTTCTTTCCACGTTTTGCCATTTCTTCGATGGGCATGCATCCTTCAAAATAACATTCTTGATCTGCTTCATGAATCGGTGCACATTCCGCATGAATCAATGCATCATAAAAGGCATCAAATTCTTCTTCATTCATTGGGCAGTTGATATAACTAGCTTCCCCTTTATCATATCTTGATTTGTAATAGGCTTTAGAAAAATCAATGCTGTCTTTTTCAATAATCGGTGCTGCCGCATCATAAAAATGGAAAGTATCTTCTTTAACAAATTGACGAATACTATCACTCAACGCTTCACTTGTCAAAGGTCCAGTGGCGATAATACAAGGACCTTCTGGGATTTCAGTGACTTCTTCACGAATCACATGAATCAGAGGATGTTCTTCTAATGTCTTTGTGATATATTGTGAAAAATTAGTACGATCCACAGCCAATGCAGAGCCTGCTGGAACCGCATGTAGATCAGCTGCTTTCATGATCAAGGAATCTAACATTCGTAATTCTTCTTTTAAAATGCCTACGGCATTTTTCAATGAATCAGATCGAAGCGAGTTTGAACAAACCAATTCCGCAAATCCATCTGTTGAAAAAGCTGGCGGATATTTCACAGGTCTCATCTCGATTAAATTCACTTGTATATTTCGCTTAGCGCATTGATAGGCTGCTTCGCATCCAGCCAATCCTGCTCCTACAATCGTTACTGTTTTCATTTTTCGGTATCCTTTGATTTCTTTTCTGATTTTGGTTCTTTCTTTATATATCGACATTTTGGATAATTGGAACAACCAACAAATGTTGTTCCAAATCTCGATTTTCTTCGTACAAGTTCAGAACCACATTCTGGACAAATTTCTCCAGTGGGCTCTGGTTTTGCTTTTTCTTTTAATGCCACGATTGTTTTACAATCTGGATAGTTGGAACATGCCCAGAACGGTCCATAACGACCTTTTTTAATAACCATTTTAGCTCCACAATTTGGACATATTTTTTCTTCTTGCGTTGGTAGATCTTTCATTTCTTCAGGATCATTTTCAGTATAATGACATATTGGAAAATTAATACAAGAAATAAACTTTCCAAAACGTCCATTTCGATATACCAATTCATGTCCACATTCCGGACAAGTGCGACCTACACGTTCCAATTCTTTTTTAGGCATCTTATCATAAGCATCTTGTACCAATGGTGCAAACTCATCATAGAATTGATGAAGATATTCAATATTATCTTCTTTTCCATCCGCAATCTCATCCAATGTGTTTTCCATATTCGCTGTATATTCTACATTGATAATGCTTGGAAAGTATTGTTGTAGTTTTTCATCTGTTAAAATGCCTTGTTCTGTTGGGATAAAGAATTTAGTCTTGGATGTCTCACTTGTTTTTTCTAATGTGACATAACCACGTTTTTGTAAGGTTTCTACGATTGTCGCATATGTACTCGGACGACCAATTGCTCGATCTTCCAATTCTTTGATCAATCGTGCTTCACTATAACGAGTAGGTGGTTCTGTAAAATGTTGTTTCGTTTCATATTGAACATTCTCAAATGTTTCATTTTCGATAATTTTCGGTAATACTTCTTCACTTTGTTTTTCATATTTAGAATATGCTTTTAGATATCCATCAAACGCAATGGTTTGTCCACTTGCACGAAATAAACAATCATTTGAATGAAGATCCACTGTTGTCACATCTAGCTTTGCATCTTTCATTAAACTCGCAATGGTACGAGCAAAGATCATTGAATATAAACGATATTGTTCACTCGTCAAATATGGTTTTACTCGTTCTGGGGTATTGTTGATATTGGTTGGACGAATCGCTTCATGCGCATCTTGCGCATTTTTATTATTTTTCACATGAACTTTTCCCACATATTCAGATCCATATGTTTGTTGGATATATGCTTTGGCATCCGATACAAATAAATCAGACAAACGAGTTGAATCAGTACGCATATACGTGATCAACCCTTCCATATTTCCACCCAAATTGATTCCCTCATATAAACGTTGGGCAATCGTCATCGTTTTTTTAGCACCATACCCTAATTTTGTACTTGATTCTTGTTGTAGAGTGGATGTTGTAAATGGTAATTTCGGTTGTTTTTTCTTTTGTTTCGTAGAAATTTGATCGACTTGTAAAGTTGACCCTACTCGATCTAATATCGCTTGAGCACTTTGTTCATTTTCGATTTTCGGTTTCTTCCCATCGACTTTTAACAATTGTGCATCAAAGGCACTTCTGCCTTTTGTCAAATGAGCATGAATCGTCCAATACTCTTCTGGTTTAAACTTTTTGATCGCATTTTCACGTTCTACGATCAATCGTAAAGCTACAGATTGCACACGTCCCGCTGACTTTGATTGAATCTTATTTCTTAGTAATTTACTTAATTTAAACCCTATGATGCGGTCTAACATTCGTCTTGTTTCTTGCGAACGTACAAGATCCATATCGATATGTCGAGGATGTTCCATAGCCTCTAGGATTGCTGGTTTTGTAACCTCATGGAAAACAACTCGATTGGTCGTATCTGGATCAAGATCTAAGACCCTTGCCAAGTGCCAAGAAATTGCTTCTCCTTCACGGTCCGGGTCACTTGCCAAATAAATGGAATTGGCTTTACTGGCATAATCTTTTAATTCTTTGACGACATCTTTTTTATCTTTACTAATTTTATACGTAGGCTCAAAATCATGTTCGACATCAATCCCTAAACCTTCTTTTCCATTGGTTGCTAGATCGCAAACATGTCCTTTGCTAGAGACGACGCGATACTCTTTTCCTAAATATTTTTCAATTGTCTCCGCCTTTCTTGGCGATTCGACAATTACTAAATTCTTTTTCATTGTGATTCCCCCAATATTCGAATTCAATAAAACAATAAAATAATCGTTTTGTCAATTAGATTTGTTCAACATCCTCAATACATCCTAGTAAATAAGCCCCTTGATTGATCAAGTAATTACATCCTAGAAAGGACGAAGTACCAAATGAAGTTGGTAAACAATAAATTGGTTTGTGTAATGCCAAACATTCATTGACCGTTAACATCGTACCACTTTTATATTTTGCTTCAACAACGATTAGGCTTGAGCTTAATGCCGCAATCAATCGATTACGCCACGGAAAATGATGAGGATATGGTGCTACACCTGGTGGATACTCACTCAAGATCAAATGAAATCGTCGCATTTCTTCATATAAATATTGATTACATTTAGGATAGACAACATCAATTCCACACCCAATGATCCCAATGGTATGTTTGTCTAAACTACAAAGATGACTTTGTCCATCAATCCCTTTGGCAAGGCCGGATACAATCGTATATTTTTGTTTTAAGATATGCGTAATCACTTTTGTATTTTCTAATGCTTCTTTAGAACAATCTCGACTGCCCACAATGCCTACACACGCTGTATCACACAAAGAGAGATTTCCTTGATAAAACAAGATCCAAGGTGGATATCGAAGATGTTGAAAGACAACTGGGTATGCCTTGTCAAAGCGAGTCACAAAGGGATAAGGACATTCTATTTTTTTGTAAGGTTCATGATCACGTAAAGCTTGTCCGATCTTATTCCAATCCCCTTGATACATGTATGCATAAGCGACAATACGATTTCTTAATTCTTCCATATATGTATATTCAAAATCTGCCAAATAAAAAGGAAATTCTAGAATAACCGAATTTCCAATTCCTTCGATACAGGACCATAACTTTTTCGATGACATGGCAATACACCATATTGATGTAACGCTTCTAAATGTTGTTTAGTTGGATATCCTTTATGTTTTTTAAATCCATAAGCAGGATATTGTTGATCAAGTTCCAACATGATATGATCTCTTGTCACTTTCGCTAGGATACTCGCTGCCGCAATCGAGATTGATTTTTGATCCCCTTTGACAATGGCTTCATACTCTTTTTCAATCGCCAATGGCATCGCATCACTTAATATATATGTGCATGGGGCACAACTCGCAATTCGTTCCATCGCTTGTTTCGTGGCTTGATAAATATTCAATTGATCAATAGTTTCCTCATCGATGACTTCGATCTGAAACCAAATCGCATCCTTTTGAATTTGTTCAAATAAGCGTTCTCTTTTTTTCTCCGATAATTTTTTGGAATCATCAATTTCCGCATTGGTATAGCCTTTTTCAAAACAAGCTCCCGCAACCACCAATGGGCCAGCAATCGGGCCTCTACCTGCTTCATCAATTCCAAGGATAGAAGAATGTTCTTTCCAAAGATCAATTTCTAATGGTTTTTCAATCATGATTTTCTTCCCCTGGTATTTCCCATGTGATTGGACCACATTTATTATCTCTAAGATCTTTGACAAATGCTTTCATCAAGCGATTTTCATCTACGCTTCCCTTTTGAAGATATCCTCTTTTTTTACCAATTTCTAATAAGGTATCATATGCATTTTCTTGAATCTCGATACCATAAGTATCTTGGATTGCTTGTGGCTGATGTTCCATCAACCATGTGATTCCAAACATAGCTAGATCATCTAGAGAAAGAACTTCATCACGAATGGATCCTAAAAGGGCCAAACGCAAACCAATTTCTTGATTTTCAAATTTAGGCCAAAGCACCCCTGGTGTATCTAATAGTTCTAGATCTTGCCCCAAACGAATCCATTGTAAACTTTTTGTAACACCAGGACGATCGCCTGTTTGAGCTGCTTTTCTTCTTGCCAATGTATTGATCATCGTACTTTTTCCTACATTGGGAATGCCACAAACCATCGCACGTAAAGCACGAGGGCGAATTCCTCTTTGTTTTTGTTTCTCAATCCAAGCTTTGCATAACTCTTGACTTGCTTGTACCAAATCTTTCTTATAATTGTTTTTCACAAGATTAAGCGCAACGACCTTAATATTTTCATGAGATTGAAGATAATCAATCCATTGTTGTGTCAATATCGAATCCGCTTTATCTTTTTTCGATAAAATGATCAAGCGTGGTTTCTTTTGAACAATACTTTCCAACATTGGATTTTGACTCGACCATGGCATTCGTGCATCTCGAATTTCAATCACAAAGTCAACTTTTTTCAAGTTTTCTTCCATTTGCCGTTTCGCCTTGGTCATATGTCCAGGAAACCATTGTATTTGTTTAGAATTTTGCATATTAATGAACTCCTATTTTATCAAATGGGTATAAGACCAAAACACCTTTCCCATAGAGCTGTCCTTCTTTGATTGGTCCAATTTCACGAGAATCTTTAGAGACAGGTCGATTGTCCCCCATCACAAAATATTCATCGTCTTTCAATTGAACAGGTTCAAAATCAATACTGACAAATTGTTGATTGCCTCGATCATTTGTGACCGGCATTCCTTGTTCATCAACAACTTTGGCAATCACTTGATTGAAGCCGTATTCATTTTGTTGTAAATAAGATTGAATATAGTCTTCATTCATATATTCACTTTCATCCAACAATTGACCATTGATATAAATTTGATCATCGACACAAGAAACAGTCTCTCCAGGTAAGCCGATGATTCTTTTGACCCATAGTGATTCTTTCCCCTCTTCTTCGATCTTAATCACGACCACATCACCACGATTGACATCACCTGTCAATAAAGAAATCAAACTTGTAAACCCATATTCTCCATCTTGTAAGTTTGGATCCATACTGCGACCATCTACAATCACAGGATGCGCAATCAAATTGACAAATAAAAGAACGACAACAGCGCTGATCGCAAACGTTTTGAAAAACCCTAATATATCTTCTAACAAAGTTCTTTCGTCTTCTTCGTTATAACGCAACTCTGATTTTCTTTTTCTTACTTTTTTCATATCCCTACCTCAGTTTTTTTATCATTATACATCAATGATAGAAAAAAACCACTCTTTAGAGTGGTTTAGACAATTAGCGTACTTCTTTAAGACGAGCAGCTTTTCCAGAACGTCCGCGTAAGTAATATAATTTATTACGACGAACTTTACCGTTACGAACAACTTCGATTTTTTCAATGATTGGTGAATGTAAAGGGAATTTACGTTCAACACCAACTTGGTTTGAAATTTTACGTACAGTGAATGATTCTGCGATTCCTCCACCGCTGCGTTCGATTACAACACCTTCGAATACTTGGATACGGCTTTTGTCACCTTCCTTGATACGAACGTGTACACGTACTGTACTACCAGAACGGAATTCAGGAATGTCAGTTTTTAATTGTGATTTTGTGATTTCATTAACTAAATTTAAGTTCATCTTTCTTCCTCCTATATTTCAATACGATATTATTGTTCATTCACAAATTTGCCAGCGGAACAAATCGTGCAATAAATGCTAATGAATTGTATCATAAATACTATTTCGTGACAAGCAAAAAATCAATGTTCTTCTTCAATAAACGAAGCATATACTTGCTCATCTTCACATTCGATTTGAAGAATCTTTTTTCCATGGAACATTGTCGATATAATCTTACTAGAAAAATCACACGCTTCGCTTGTTATGCATAATTCAATCCCTTGTGAAAGCTTATATTTTTTTGTTCTTTTCTTTTCGACACTTTGCGGATCTACTTTAAATACAGGATCAAACTTCTTTCTTTGCGGCAATACTTCCAAAGCTTCTTTAATCACTTCAGGTTCAAGACTTGGATCTAAAAACGTATGAGAGTCAACTAAAGTATCTACATAATTCGTATATGATATGTCTTGTGGCTTTCGCATCGTCTTTTGTATCTCATCTTTTAAAAGAACATAGTCTCTAGGTGAGACTGTTTCAACCATAGTTTTTAATTCTTGATCCAAAGCTCGATATGCCCGATATGTATTTTTCGCATCATTTCGTTTTTCTTGCATATTTAAAAAACTTGAAAACCAATAAGATGATTTACGATCTGCAATGCCTTGGATCTTTTCAATAAAGACATGTCCATTGATCAAGCTCGTATCGATCAAAGCCATCTTCCATGCCTTCTTTTTCTCTTTTGAAAAGCCATAGGTATTCTGTAATGTATGTCCATCTAACCAAGCATCATATTCTACTTTGGCAATCAAGTATTGATATTGATCTGATTCTATTTGAAATAAAGCTTGTACACAACAACCTCTTTTTACATCCAAATTTGAAGGATAGATCTTCGCAAGTGATTCTTTTTCACATTCTAATAAAGATGTTACAATATTATGACTTTGTTGATCCCATTCTTCTTGTGTAGGATTACGAAAAATCGATTGAATAGCTTCCATCGATTCTGAATAGGGCTCCATGATTTCATATTCTTCTTTTTTTTCATCTTGTTGACAATATGCCATATATTCTTGTAAAAAATCTTGCAGATCTTGAGAAAGCTCTAGCTTTTGAACATGCATCTGATCAACATCAATTTCATAAAAATTTTGAAAAAGAAGTTGCATACTTATTCCTCCTGTAATGAAGCCAAGATCTCTTTTTCTACTTTAGAAAGTTCTCGTTTTTCAATCATATCTGGACGAGCTTTCCATGTCCGAATAAACGCTTGTTCATGACGCCATTTTTCAATATTCGCATGATGTCCACTCAATAATACATCTGGCACTTTCTTGCCATCATAGATTTCTGGTCTTGTATATTGAGGATATTCTAAAAGTCCTTGTGAGAAAGAATCGTCTTCATGACTATCTTTTTTAATTGTTCCCGGCAATAAACGTAAAATCGCATCGCACATGACCATACAAGCAGATTCTCCGCCCGTTAAAACAAAATCTCCCAATGATACTTGCATATCTACATAATCACGAATACGCTCATCAAATCCTTCATAGTGTCCGCATAAGAAAATAAGATGTTTCTTTTGACTCAAATCTTGTGCCATACCTTGATGAAAAGTTTTACCTTGTGGGCTTAATAAAATGACTGTGCTTTCAGGCGTTCTAACACTTTCTAATGCATCCAAGATTGGTTGACACATTAAAACCATTCCTGCCCCTCCCCCATAAGGCGTATCGTCGACATGACCATGTTTTTCTTTGGTGAACTCTCTAAAATTGATTGTTTCAAATTCAAATAATTCTTTTTCTTTGGCACGTTTGATAATGCTAGTTTTTAATAAAGGTTCAAAATATTCTGGAAATAAAGTTAATACTGTGATTTTCATCGTAATCCATCCATTTCTTCAATAATTATCGTTTTATTGATTCGATCGACTTCTGGTACAAACGCTTTAACAAAAGGAAGTAAAAAGCTTGTATTTTCGTTTTGTACACGTAATACGATATTTGCACCTGTTTCAAGAATATCCACTACGTTTCCCAAATATTCTTGATTTTGATTATACACTTTACAATCCATCAATTCATGATAATAAAACTCATCTTGATCCAATTGAGGTAAGTTTTCTTTAGGAATCCATAAAGATTGATTTTTTAATCTTTCAGCTTGTTCAATCGAAGTAATTTCTTCAAACTTTGCATACCCAAATCCCTTTTGTACTTGAAAAGAACAAACGCTCAAACTAGAACCATCTTCTAAAAATAGTTTTCTTCCTTTGGCGAAACGATGTTCGACATCATCAGTAACTAAATAAATTTTGCATTCGCCTTTTAATCCACGAGTATTGATGATCGTTCCAACTTTTATCATAAAGCCTCCCTTAAAAAAATAGGATGTGAAAAAATCACATCCTAATACGCTTCAAATTTCACTGAAATGCGTTTATGTACATCTCTAGCAGCAATTGACATCATTTGTCGAATACTACTTGCCATAGCGCCTTTGCGACCGATTAAACGAGCCACATCTTCCCCATTGGCATATACATATAATAATACTTCGTTTTCATTTGTAGAAGTCATCGTTTTTACAGATAATGCATCTTTACCTTCTACAAGTGGTTTACAAAGATCTAATAATGTTTTTTCTAAATCGACCATTATTATTTTGCCATTTTAGCTTCATGAATTTCTTTCATGATGCCTTCTTTAGATAAAATTGAACGAACAGTATCAGATGGTTTTGCACCATTGTTCAACCATTTCATTACTAAATCATTTTTCAATGTTACTTGATTTTCTTTAGCGATTGGATTGTAAGTTCCAACTTCTTCAATGATACGTCCATCACGTGGGCTACGAGAATCAGCAGCTACAATACGGTAAAAAGGAGCTCCTTTTTTCCCCATTCTTTTTAATCTTAATTTAACCATGTTAAATACCTTCCTTTTCTAAACATGAATAGAATACCATGATAAAAAAGAATGTCAAGCATTTTTACTTGACATTCTTTTTTTTAAGAGTTATATCCATTTGGATTTTGAGTTTGCCATTTCCAGCTTGAAGCACACATGTCATCAATGCCATATTCAGCTTGCCAACCAAGTTCTTCTTTCGCTAGATCACATTTTGAATAACAAGTTGCGATATCCCCAGCACGTCTAGGTTTGATTTCATAAGGAATCGCATGCCCACATGCTTTTTCAAACGCATGGATCACATCTAATACACTATAACCATTTCCAGTTCCTAAATTATAGATTTTTAAACCTGCATTTTCTTTGATCTTATCCAAAGCTTTTACATGGCCTCTAGCTAAATCTACGACATGAATATAATCACGTACGCCTGTTCCATCTGGAGTATCATAATCATTACCAAATACCCCTACGCATTCCAATTTACCGATTGCCACTTGAGCAACGTAAGGCAATAAATTGTTTGGAATTCCTTTAGGATCTTCCCCAATCAAGCCACTTTCATGAGCCCCAATTGGATTAAAGTAACGCAACAACATGACATTCCATTCTGGATCTGCTGTATAAATATCAGATAACACTTGTTCTAACATCCATTTAGTCCATCCATAAGGGTTTGTACAAACACCTTTTGGACAAGATTCTGTGATTGGGATTTGTGCTGGATTTCCATACACAGTAGCTGATGAAGAGAAAATAATATTCTTCACCCCATATTTAGCCATGACTTTTGTCAATACAAGTGTACCAGCCATATTATTTGTATAATACTCCATTGGCTTTTGAACAGATTCACCAACTGCCTTCAATCCCGCAAAGTGAATCACCGCATCAACATCTTCTTTTTTAAAGATCGCATCCAATCCTTCTTCATCTAAGATATCTGTTTTATAAAATGTTACTTTTTTTCCTGTGATCTCTTCAATGCGGTCTACCGCTTTTTGATTTGAATTATATAGATTGTCAACGATGACTACATCATAATCTGCATTTAATAATTCCACACAAGTGTGAGAACCAATATAGCCAGCGCCTCCTGTTACTAAAATTTTCATACATTACCTCTTTCTTTGATTTGTTGTAATTCTTGTGCATCCATCTTTATCGCCACCCATTCTTTTTGGCATTGAAACCATAAACATTGATGGTCTTGATCATAACGATCAAATTGACAAGGACTCTTCAGCTTTTGTTCCAATTGATGTTTTTTCTGAAGCACAAGTTCTACATTCAATTGTTGATGTAAAATGCGATATGCTAATAAAAATTGAGGCACATTTTTACATCGAACGATCATTTCATCTCCCTGCTTCACATCGATCATTTTTTGATCCGATAAAACAAGGATAAATTGTTTCTGAGGATCTCGATATAAAAATGGATATTCTAAATAAAACGGTTGATGACAATGAGAACAAATATGGGTAAAATAGGTCCCTTGTTCGATTCTTTTTTCCAAAAGATCACTAATTCCAGCAATGCCCAAAGTATCTCTTTTCATGTGAAATTGACCATGACAATTTGGACAAGTAAAGAGAAACATTCTTTCTTTCATTATTGAAGAGGTGCACAAACTTCTTTTAACCAAGCAGCTTCTTCTGGTTCTAGATAAGTAGAAATCTTTTCATAAACTTCTTGGTGATATTGATTTAACCAAGCCAATTCTTCCTTATCTAATAAGCTTGTATCAATACCTTCTACATCAAAAGGAACAAATGTGATATTTTCAAAATGCATGAATTGTCCATAGAAATTTTTAACGCCTTTGCGTACAACCATTTCATTTTCATGACGAATTCCAAATTTGCCTTCCATATAAACACCAGGTTCATTACTTTGTAACATACCTTCTTCTAAAACACAAGAATCATTACGTTCTGGTACAATACGCCAACGGAATCCGTTTGGTGCTTCATGTACATTTGATAAATGTCCAACCCCATGTCCTGTTCCACATTGATAATCCATCGCTTGATCCCATAGTGGTCCACGAGCTAAGATATCTAAATTGATACCACGGCATCCGTATAAGAAGTTAGCTCGTTCTAAACGAATATGTCCTTTTAATGCCAAAGTAAACCAATATTTTTCTTCTTCGCTAATAGGTCCTAAACAATATGTACGTGTGATATCTGTTGTCCCTTCTAAATATTGTCCTCCACTATCAACCAATAATAAATGTTCTGGTTTTAAAACAACACTTGTTTCTTCTGTTGAATGATAATGCATCATCGCTGCATGTTCACGATATGCACAGATTGTCGCAAAGCTATCTTCTAAATATCCTTGCATAGATTGGCGGAATTCACGTAGTTTTTCTTGCGCTACCAATTCTGTCAAATTACCTGAAGCTACATTTTTCTTTAACCAGTACATGAATTTCGTACAAGCAACACCATCTTTGATATGTGCTTTACGTGTGTTTTCTAATTCTACTTCACTCTTCATTGATTTTAATAAGATCACTGGACTTGGTGCTTCTACAAAATCAACATGCATTGCCCAAACCAAAGCCGCATTGATGCTTGCTGGATCAATCCAAGCTGTTCCTTCAAGCGTTGCACAATCAGCATAAATGTCATTATATCCTTTTACTTCAATATGATTTTGTGCCAACAATGTTCTGCTTTCTTCATCAAGACGACTATCATCGATATATAGAACACCACCATCTAAAGTAACAATAGAATATGCTAAGGCAACAGGGTAGAATGGAATATCAAAAGCACGGATATTATATAACCATGCGATTTCATCAATTTTTGTCAAAACCAATGTTTGGGCATGATTTGTTTTCATTTCATGGCGTACTTTTTCTAATTTCTCACCGATAGAGTATCCTGCATATTTTTCATCATAATGAAAAGTTTTTGTATGTGGAAGCATAGGTCGATCTGTCCAAATACGACTCACTAAATCTTCTGTTGTTTTCAAAGAGATATTTTTTTCTTTAAAAATTCGTTGATAAGTACGTGCGCTATTGATGTTCATGACACGACCATCAAATCCAACACATCCATTTTCAGTGACATGACTTAAAATATAGTCTTCAATTGAAGGCGTTCCTTCCATTCCTTGTTTCATCAATTCGATAGTAGTTCCTTCTAATTGTTGTGCAGCTTGGATAAAATAACGTCCATCTGTCCATAAAGCGGCTTGATCTTCTAAAACGACCAAGACACCTTGGCTTCCAGTGAACCCTGACATATATTCACGACATGCGAAATATTCACAAACATATTCAGTTTCGTGAAAATCACTTGTTGGAACAATATACCCTTGCATCCCTTCTTTTTTCATTTCTTCTCTGAGTTGACTCAATCTTTCTACGATCATGTTTCATCCTTCTTTCTATATTTCTTGCATCGTTACATGATATACGACCGTCAAAAAATCAGCACCAGTATATGCCAATCCCAATAATACGGCACTCACCAATACAATCTTAATAGACAATGTGATGATATGCAATGCCTTAAACGTGTTTTCCAGTCGCATATATTTAAATTGAGAGCCCAAAACATACAATGGACCTATAAACAAAATTGCCTGCATCAAGTACATCATTGGTGCAACATTTTGAAACCAATATAAAATGCCATAAATATGGCCTTGGAAAATATCCAAGAAAAATTGATGTGCATATTCTTTACAAACCATTTGATTGAATATTCCAGATGCGGAAATCATGCCCACCATCACAAATACACTAAATAAAATGACCAAATATATACGTAATGAACGATTTTTCTTATAAATACGACTAATTTGTGCCATTAACATCAAATATCCAATCAATAGAAAAATCGCGTAGATCCACATATAAGCTGGAATCAATGGATATAAAACACAAAAAATACTTCCCACCAAAAGAAAACCATTTCCAATCGTATCACTATAATCATGCCGTTTTTTCATATAACGGATTCCCATTTTATCAAACATCAATGGTCGTGCTAGTGCATATGCTTTTTTATTCGACAAGACTAGATGAATGCTCATCACGCTTGTAACAATAATACAAAATACAACGATAACTCCCATATAAAACCTTCTTTCTATTCAATTTATCTCTTTTATTTTATCAAAATTGTGACAACAATAAAAAAAAGAAATATAACGCCCTTTAATAAAGATCAAATTCTTCAAAGATCAGTATTTGATCTTGAAATTCGTTCATCTTGCTGAACGTTTTCTAAAAAAGGTATAAATCTTTACGAAGATATTGTAAAATACTTTCATAAATAAGTCTATAAGTGAGGTCATTATGAAAATTATCTTTTTAGATGCCGATGGAACCCTTTTCCATCACGAAGGTTATATTCCTGAAAGTGCTCTTTTCGCATGCCAAGAAGCACAAAAAAACAACCATAAAATCTGTTTATGCACTGGCAGACAACGAGTAGAACTTTATGGCGATTTGATGAAAATTCAATACGATGGTTTGATTACAGGCAGTGGCGCTCATGTAGAAGTAAAAGGGCAAGTATTAGAAGAAAGAACATTCACAAAAGAAGAATTAGATTGGATTCTTTCTTATGCCCAAAAACATCAGATTCCGATTTTTTGTGAAAGTTCCAAAGGGCTTTTTGCGACACCTTTAGGAAAACAAAAGATCGATCTATTATTTCAAGAACAATGTGCTCACTTATCCCAAGATGCCTTACAAAATCATAGTTTATATACTGTTCATCAATTAACACAAGTTCATACGGATTTTTCTCAAGATCAGATCAATAAAGTTTCTTTTCTAGAATCTCAAATTCCTTATCAAGAAGTACAAGCCCATTTACAAGATCTATTTGATATCGTTCCAGCTACATTTGCTCCTTTTGGTCAAGAAAGTGGCGAAATTTCTAGTAAGGCCATCACCAAAGCCACTGGTATGGATACTTTAATTCAATACTTTAAAATTCCAAATCAAGATGTCATTGCGATTGGCGATGGATTTAATGATCTATGCATGTTTGAAAAAGCTCACCTATCCATTGCGATGGGCAACGCACATCCTGATGTACAAAAAAAAGCCGATCGAATTACGAAAGGCTTAAATGAAGATGGCATTTATCATGCCTTTAAAGAGTTAGATCTCATTTGAACAGACTCATAGGAAACCTCAATACTTTCTTCGAGTCTTTTCTTTTGGACTTGTTGATTTAAATCATGAAGAACATCCCAATATTGATCATATGAAACCCAACAATAAATACCAATCAACATCGATCGTTCCTGCATAGATTCCACAGTGACATCGATTGTTTTTTCTTTACAAATTCTTTCATCATCTTGAATCAGCTGCATACACATCTCTTGGATTTTGTGAAAATCTGCATAGATAGAAACAGGAAAAGTAAAGAAAATTCGACGATCAGGTTGTCTAGAATAATTAACCAAAACATTTTGGACCAATACCGCATTCGGTACAACAATTTCTTGAGCAGATGGTGTTTCTAGAACCGTAAACATCATTTCAATTCGTTTTACCGTTCCTTCTTTTTGATCAATTTGAATATAATCATCCACGATAAAAGGTCGCGTAAATAAGATCTGAATTCCCCCGGCTACATTGGCCATCGAATCTTTGAGTGCTAAAGAGATTCCTAGTCCTACTGCAGAAAATGCCCCTACGATCACATTGGTATCTACACCTAAATGCGACAACGCGATGACAATGGCAATGACTTTAGTCAAAGTGGATACACAAGATCCTAAAAATGTCAGTGCTCCAACATCATTGATGCTACGTGATAAACGGATAATCCATTTTTTTAACAATGGCCCAATCACAAATCCACTGGCGGCAATACAAAAGGCAATTGATAATTTGATAAGTATTTTCATAATTTCCTTTCAAAAAAGAACTAGAAATTAATCTAGTTCTTGTAACGCTTTTTCTAAACGATCGATTCCAACTTGAATACGACGTAAGCTTTCTTCTTTTCCTAAAATATAAGCAATTTCAATGGCTCCTCCAGGTGTAAATTGTTTTCCTGTCAAAGCTGTACGCACTGGCCATAAAACCTGTCCATTTTTCATTTCTAATTGTGCAGGTAAAGCCAATAAAGTATCATGAATGCTTTGCTCATTATCCCAACCATCAAAGTCAGTAAGAGCTTCTTTGACCTCTTTTAAAGAACGCAACGCAATTTCAGGTGTTGTCTTCATTTTCTTATGACGATACATTTCTAGATCATATTCAACTAAAGTATCAAAGAAATCAACACTTTCAACGATTTGATCTAAACGATCAATACGTGGTTGAATGATCTTAGCGATTTCTTTGTGATCATAAGGTCCTTTGACCCCTTCTTCAAGATATGATTTCACCGTTTCATAATATGTATCGATATCCATATTTCGTAAATATACACCATTCATCCATGTTAATTTATCAATATCAAAGATTGCTGGACTTTTAGAAATACGATGAATATTGAATACTTCAATCAATTCTTCTAGTGAATAGATTTCTTGTTCTGTTTCTGGAGCCCAACCTAATAAAGCAATATAGTTTACAATAGCTTCTGGTAAGTATCCTTTTTTCACAAGATCTTGGAAGCTTGCATCCCCATTTCGTTTTGATAATTTATGATGTTCATCTTTCATAACTGGTGGTACGTGAACATATGTTGGACGATCCCATCCATAAGCATCATAAATCAAATTATATTTAGGGGTACTTGATAAATATTCATTTCCTCGTACGACATGGCTAATTTGCATTTGATGGTCATCAATGATATTCGCAAAGTTATATGTTGGGAATCCATCAGATTTGATCAAAATTTGTTCATCTAATACATCCCCTTCAACTTCGATACGACCATATACTTCATCATCAAAATAAGTATCTCCTACATTTTGAATGGTTTGTCGAATGACATATGGCTCATTCGCATCTAATTTTGCTTGAATTTCTTCTGGGCTTAAATGTTTACAAGGGTCATTGAACTTAAATGAGATGCCTAGACTTTCAGCTTCTTTTCGTTGTGCTTCAATTTCTTCTTCACTACAGAAACAATAATGAGCTCCTCCAAGTTTTATCAACTCTTCTGCATATCCTTTATACATAGGAAGTCGTTCACTTTGGATATAAGGTCCAAAATCTCCTCCGATATCTGGTCCTTCATCCCATGTCAATCCACAAGTTTTCATCGTGTCATAAATAATATCGACAGCGCCTTCAACTTGACGTTCTTGGTCTGTATCTTCAATTCGCAATAAGAAGTCTCCTCCTTCATGTTTTGCGATTAAATATTCAAATAATGCGGTACGCAAATTCCCAATATGCATATATCCTGTTGGACTTGGTGCAAAGCGTGTACGTGTTTTATTCATCTTATCCACCCTTTCATTTCGTTAATAATAATACATGAAGAATCTTTTTCTTTCAAGATTTCAAAAAAAAGGGTTTATCAAGATGACAAACCCTTTTATTGCCCATGGCTGGGGTACTTGGATTCGAACCAAGGAAATGTCAGATTCAGAGTCTGATGCCTTACCGCTTGGCGATACCCCAATACGTGTATTAAATGTACCACCATCGGCTTTTTTTATCAATGTTTAAACGAGATCAATTATTTTTTACGGTGAAAATATTTTACAATTTCACAAATCACTGTCGTCGATAAACATAATCCCAAACAAATTAACCATTGTACTGCATTTAATGGTTGAAGCTTGAAAATTGTGCTCAATTCAGGAACCGCAAGAATCACAACTTGTAACAATAAACCAGCTGCTAATGCTCCCCATAAATAAGGATTACTAAACAAAGAACGATTTAAGATGGATCCACTACTTTTCACATTGAATGAATGAACCAATTGACAACCACATAAAGTAATAAACGCCATTGTCATACCAATCGTATGATCTTGTTGATTTCCAATCGCATACGCAATCAATGTAAAGACACCAATCATCAACCCTTGCCAAGCAATGGTAAACCCTAATCCATGCGCAAAGAAGCTTTCATTCTTTTCTCGTGGTTTTCTTTCCATGACTGTTTTTTCAGTCGGTTCCATGCCTAAAGCAAATGCTGGCAAACTATCAGTAATCAAATTGACCCACAATAAATGAATAGGAAGTAAAGGTACACCAAACTCATAAGGTGTAATAAATGAAATCAATGAAGCCCCAAAGATGGTGATGACTTCTCCTATATTGCTCGACAATAAGAATTGCACATCTTTCTTAATATTATCAAAAATTCCTCGTCCTTCACGAATCGATGTGATAATCGTCGCAAAGTTATCATCCGTTAAGATCATACTAGCTGCCCCTTTAGCTACATCCGTTCCGGTAATTCCCATGGCACAACCTATATCGGCAGCTTTTAGAGCTGGAGAATCATTCACACCATCTCCAGTCATCGCAACAATCTTATCTTTTGCCTTCCATGCATTCACGATACGAACTTTATGTTCAGGCGCTACTCGTGCATAGACAGAATATTCCTCAATATGTTCTGTCAATTCTTCATCTGACATCTTTGATAGATCTTCTCCCATGATCGCCTTTTGACCAGGTTCTAAAATGCCTAAACTTCTAGCAATCGCACTGGCGGTCACAATATGATCACCGGTAATCATGATGGTTCTAACCCCTGCTTTTTTTGCTTCCGTAACCGCTTGTTTGGCCTCCATTCGAGGAGGGTCAATCATCCCCACCATTCCCACAAAAGTAAGATCATTTTCTACGATATCACTTGTATATTCTTCTGGTTCTTCTTGCCAATAGCGAATTCCTAATGCTAAAACTCTTAACGCATCATTGGACATTGTTTCATTGACACGATTCACGGTATCAAGATCAATGTTGTTGCATCGTTTGAATATCACATCAGGTCCTCCCTTTGTGATAGAGAGAATCTTTCCTTCATGTCGTACAAAAACAGTCATCATCTTACGTTCACTATCAAAAGCCAATTCTTGAAAACGCGGATAGTCCTTACTTAACACATCTTTTGGATATCCTTTTTCTAGACTTGCTTTAACGAGTGCCGTTTCCGTAGGATCGCCGATTGCTTCTTCTTGCCCTTCAATCATGGAAATAGTTCCATCGGAACATAATGTAAAATAATTTAATAATGGAATCGCATCTTTACTACAGTTTTCAATTAATTCAATCTCTTGCCCATATACATATGTTTTGACCACTGTCATTTTGTTTTGTGTCAATGTTCCTGTCTTGTCTGAGCACACGATAGATGTACTTCCTAATGTTTCTACCGCTGGCAAACTTTTTACAATCGCATTTTTCTTGACCATGCGTTGAACACTTAATGCCAATACAACTGTTACAACTGTCGCTAGCCCCTCTGGAATTGCTGCTACCGCCAAAGCAATTGATGTCTTAAAGGCATCAAACACAGCTAGTCCACTTAACATTTCCATGCCAAAAACAACAATACAAATAATGATACACACAATACCAATCGTTTTTCCAATTTGATCCAATTGATCTTGTAAAGGTGTATTTTGTTTCTTCGCCTGTGTGATCATTGTCGCAATCTTGCCCACTTCATTATCTTTTCCAGTGGTTGTTACTAAGGCAATACCACGACCATAAGTCACATTACAAGAAGCAAATACCATATTATGACGATCTGCCAAAGGAACTTCTTCTTGATGGATTGTATCCATATTTTTTTCAACAGGTACACTTTCTCCGGTTAAAGCACTTTCATCGACTTTTAAATTAAAACATTCTACCAATCGTCCATCACTGGCAATACAATCACCTGCTTCAATAACCAATAAGTCGCCAGGAACAACCATATTGGCATCAATGGTCATAACCGCTCCATCACGAATGACTTTAGCCTTTGGACTCGCCATTTTTTCTAAGGCTTCTAGTGCTCTTTCTGCATTATTTTCTTGCACCAATCCTAAAATCGCATTGACGACAACCACAAAAACGATGATTGCACTATCAATCCAATCATTTGGTTCTACGATGATACTAATGATAGCTGCCGCAATCAAAATCAATGTTAGTGCATCCTTAAACTGATAAAAGAAGCGTAGCCATAGAGGTTGTTTTTTTGGTTTCTCTAACTCATTATGTCCATATTGTTTTAAATGCTCTTCTACTTGTTGTTTAGTCAATCCATTTTTTAAATCTGTAGAAAATTGTTGAGCTACTTCTTCTTTACTCTGATTAAAAAACATACTATATCCTCCTTTGGTAGTGATAAAAAAAGACTTTTATCGTACATGCATACAATAAAAGTCTCGTTATTTCATTACGAACCGGATACTCAATATCGGCTTGACGATGTCGTAACCCAAATGGCTAACTACTCCCTTTTATAAGGTCATAATAACACCATCATTGTGAAATTACAAACAATCATTTCATTTTTTTCATAATTAATTTTCGATCTCATACGGCCAATTTTGAATGCCCCCAAATTCTTTAATTTGAGTATATCCCAATTTCACCAATTTCTGACTCGCTTGTTTACTACGATTTCCACTTCGACAATATACCAAGATAGTTTGATCTTTGTCTTTTAAAACAGATTCTGCCTGATCTTGTATCGATTCATTGGGAATGCAGATTGCGTTTGGTATATGCCCCTCTTGAAATTCTTCTTGTGTACGAACATCTAAAATTACGACATTGTTTTGTGTTTCCATCATTTCTTTTGCCGCTTCTGCACTAATTTGATCAAATTCTTTTGCACATCCTGTCAATGTCAGAAATCCCATCACCATCATTAAAATTATTTTTTTCATACGAACCTCACTTTTAACTTTATTGTACATAGATGCATTAAAAATAGCGAATCGAATGCCTAACTATAAAAAAAAGTGCCATAATTGGCACTTTCAAAGACCTATTTATTCAACACTGATGATAAAGCTATATACTGGTTGTTTTCCTTCATGGATTTCCACTTCCGCATCACTATTTTCTTCAATATAGTTTGCCAAAGCTTCAGCTTGTTCTTGTGTTGCACTATCTCCATAAATCAAAGTAACCAATTCACTATCTTCATCCAACATTTGATTTAACAATTGCTTTGAAGCATCCATCATATCAGGGCATGAAACAACAATAGCTTTTCCGAAGATGCCCATATATTCGTCTTTTTTAATTTCAAGACCTTCATATGTGGTATCTTTGATCGCATAAGTGATTTCTCCTGATTTAACATGATCAATTGATTCTTGCATTTCTTGAAGATTTTCTTCTAATTTTGCTTCTGGATTATACATTACGCAAGCAGCCAATCCTTGCGGAATTGTTTTGGTTGGTAATACATGAATATCTTGATCTTCACAAACTTGACTTGCTTGATTTGCGGCCAAAATAATATTGGAGTTATTTGGCAAGATAAAGATATGATCTGCATTGACTTTTCGAATCGCAGATACGAAATCTTCCGTACTTGGATTCATTGTTTGTCCTCCGCCAATCACGACATCAGCACGAAGTTCCTTGAACATTTTTTCAATTCCTGAACCGGGAGCTACCGTGATCAAAGCATATTTTTTATGAGGAATCTCTTTTTCTTCTTCTTTTTCAAGAATGTTGTCATGTTGTTCTTGCATATTTTCAATCTTCAACTTCATGAAGCGACCTTGACGACGCCCCATTTTTAAAGCTGTTTGCGGTTCTAATGTATGCACATGCACTTTTACCAAGTCTTCATCTTGAACACAGACAATTGAATTTCCAATCGTTGCCAATTCTTCTTTAAAGCTATCTTCAGAGAAATGACGCATTCCTTGTTCACTTAATCGTAAGATAAATTCTGTACAGAACCCGTACTCTTCTTCTTGTCCTTCGATTTTCGTTTGCGCATGTTCTTGTGTTTCTCCTGCATCTTCACGAGCAATACTTTCTCCTTTTAAAGCAGATAAGAATCCTTCTAAAATAACACAAAGTCCTTTTCCACCACTATCGACAACACCCACTTCTGCTAAAACCGGAAGTAATTCAGGTGTTCTTTTTAACGATTCATTGGCTTCATACACCATCTTTTCCATCACTTGAATGCAGTCTTGAATTTCTTCTGTAACTGTATAAGCATATGTATAATCTGCTGCCTCACGAATAACAGTTAAAATCGTTCCTTCTACAGGACGCATAACTGCTTTATACGCAATACGAGATCCATTGACCAATGCATGTGCCAATTGATTCGCATCCATATCTTCTAAATCTTGTAATGCTTGATAAAATCCTCTGAAGATTTGTGATGTGATAACCCCTGAGTTTCCACGAGCCCCCATCAACAATCCACGAGATAATGTTTTGGCGATGTCACCAACACGATCTGATGGTGTTTGTAACGCTTCATTCACACCATTCGATACAGTTAAAAACATATTCGTTCCCGTATCCCCATCAGGTACAGGGAATACATTTAAAGCATCAATTTGAGCAGAGTGATTGGCTAGGTTGTTCATACCGGAAGCCAACATCTCTTTAAATAACTGTCCATTTATTCTTTCCATATGCGCCTCCTACTTTAAAACACGAACGCCTTGTACACAAATATTGACTTCTGTACATTTCACTTCTAATGTTTTTTCTAATACATATTTCACTCGTTTTTGAGCTTCTAATACGACTTCTGATAATTTAATGCCTTGTAAGGCAAAAATATACAAATCTAAAGCTAGTCCTTCTTCATTTTGATGAACGACTACACCACGTGCATAGTTTTCTTTCTTTAATAATTCGGCCCAACCATCACGAACTGTCTTTTGGCTTGCCATACCGACAACACCATAACATTCTGTAATGGCTCCTCCTGCCAAAGACGCGATCGCATCTAATGAAATTGAAATATTTCCATACTCTGTTGATTTATTAATAGGCATAAGGCACCTCCCAATTTTCTAACTTATATTATACCTTAAATAGGTCTAAAAACAATTATTATTGCGTATAAGGAACAAATATTCCTTGTTCTTCATCGTAAATATAAGGCTCTTCGGTATTTGGATCTCGATAAAGTCCTAAAGATGGACTATATTCCATTCCCATTTCTTGTATATATTCCCAATCATAGACCTCCTGAACTTCAGGTTCTTGAACAGGTTCTTCGACAATAGGTTCTTCAATTTTTTCTTCTTTAGGTTCTTCTTTTTCTTCTTCATGTGGTGTCAAGATATCTTCACAATTGATCTTTTCAATCGTAGAATGTTTGGCATCTAAAACTAGACAAACCGATT
>Kit_p2__coassemble_865_pt1 | contig 23650 bp, 20 predicted proteins | sample Kit_p2__metabat2_low_PE_059 | metagenome-assembled genome bin Kit_p2 | reverse complement strand
CTTTATTGGACTATGCTCAAACACTTTTGGCCATGACCAAGGGGCAAGGACATTTTTCTTGCCAACCTTGTGGATATCAACCAAGTCCTGATGCTACAGCATTAATCCAAGAGATTCAATATGACCCTTTAAGAGATACAGAAAATCCATGTGGCAGTATCTTTTGTCATCGAGGTGGCGGATTTTTTGTCAATTATGATGAAGTCGAAGACTATATGCATATTCCTTTTTCCAAATCTTCTTCCTCAAATTATCAAAGAAATCCTTCTACAATCAAAGAAGAAGAAGTCAAACGTGTCTTTTCTATGTTAGGCGGCCAAAATAAAAACGAAAAAAAGAAATCCAAACCCCCTGTTAAAAAAGTACATTTTGATACTACATCTTCTGTGGTCAACAATCATTTGCCAGAATGCTTACTTATCGATGGATATAATATGTTGTATTCATGGGATTCTTTAAAAGAAGTCATGAAACAAGATATCCATGCCGCAAGAGAAACTTTGATCTCGGACATCGTAAATTATCAAGCCTTTCGCGGATGTAAGGTTATCTTGGTCTTTGATGGATATCGGATGAAGAATAATCCAGGATCTTCTCAAATTAAAGAAAACACGCAAATTATTTACACGAAAAGTGGCGTGACTGCCGATCGTTATATTGAAAAACAAGTGCATGACCTCAAAAATTCGTATAAGTTATTGGTGGCAACAAGCGATGGTTTGATTCAAAATTCAATCTTAGCCAATGGTGCTACACGAATGAGCGCTAGAGAATTAGAAAAGCGAGTCCGCTCTACCAATAAAAAAGCGTTAGAATATCTTAAATAAAACATGTATTTGTGAATATATACATATAGGAGGAAATATTTTATGAAATATACTATTTTAGGTGATTCTGATTGTCCTATGGTTCATATTCAATTGAACCCACAGGAAACAATCAAAATCGAACGAGGCGCGATGGCCTATTCTTGTAACGTGCAACTAGAAGGGCGTACCAACTCCAATAAAAAAGGATTAAGCGGTTTATTCAGTGCTGTTGGTCGTAGTTTGACTAGTGGCGAAAGTATGTTTATTACCCATGCCACAGGAACCGGAAACCCTGCCTATATTGGCGTTGCCCCAAGCGCACCTGGTAAAATCACCAAATTAAGTCTTGATCAAGATCATCAATATCGATTGAATACAGGCACTTTTCTAGCTTGTGATGAACAAGTCAATTATCGTATGGTTTCTCAAGACTTAGGAAAAGCAATCTTTAGTGGTACTGGGGGATTATTTGTCATGGAAACCTATGGACAAGGAGATATCTTAATCAGTTGTTTTGGAGATCTCATCCCTTTAACAGTCACACCAGAACATCCTTTAACTATCGATAACGAACATGTTGTCGCATGGGATAGTTCGCTACAATACCATATTGAAATTGCCTCAGGAACATTTGGCTTTGTCACAGGAGAAGGCTTAGTCAATGTCTTTAGAGGATCGGGTACAGTATGGATTCAAACGCGAAATCTACATAGTCTAGCCAACTCCCTACTTCCATTCATGCCAGCTTCAAATAGCTAATTCTATTTTCTTTTTGATTTAAAACTGATAAAATAGATGATATGAAAAGGTGATGATTTTATGATAGTTGCTTATACTTTAGGATGCGTCGTATTAGGCTATTTGTTAGGTTCCATTCCTTTTGCGCTAGTGATTGGAAAAGTATTTTATAAGACTGATATTCGTCAATATGGGTCTGGAAATCTAGGAGGCACCAATGCCGGAAGAGTCTTAGGAAAAAATGCGGGAATCGCTGTGATTATATGTGATGTATTAAAAGTAGTCGTTTCTATATGGGTAGCTTCAACTGTATCTCAGGCTGCAGCCATTTGGACAGGTTTAGCTTGTTGTATCGGACATTGTTATCCTGTATTTGCCCATTTTAAAGGAGGAAAAGCGGTCAGTACGATGTTTGGATTCTTGTTAGCAACATGGATCTTTATTTTCAAACAACCAGCATTCTTCTTTGTTCCTCTAGGCATGTTCTTGATTGTACTTTACTTATTTAAATATGTTTCTTTAGCAAGCATGTGTGCTTCTATCTGTTCAAGTTTATTTATAACAGCACAATTCGCAAGCTTTGAATGGAATCATATTTATATCATCGTTGCGAGTTGGTGCATGACGATCTTAGTTATCTATCGCCACCGAGGCAATATTGAAAAGATCTTAAACGCAACAGAAAACAAAATCACTTGGTTGTAAGTATGTTGTCACAAAACCTCGATATGATATTCATAGAGAGGTTTTTTTATGCCAAATTATATTTATTATGACTACTGTACAAGTCGAATCTGTAAAGTTAAAGAAGCACATTGTACTTATACTGCTTCCCCTAATATTAAATCGTATCTCAATGACCTATGTTTAAAACATGGTTCAACCTTTGAGGGTCGAAAAAAAGCATTTCAGTATGTAATGGATAAAAACCGTTTTATTCCTATTGTCATCTCCACAGATCCACTACTTATCTTTTTTCCCATCGATGCGATCAATGATCCTCATTGTATATGGATATCATATTCAAAAATTGATCGAATCATCTATCATAAAAAAAAGTGTGAAATCTATTTTAAAGATTCCACACAACTTTTGACAACACATCCGGCACGAATTGAAGAAACAATTCATTCCATTTGGCGTTATTTACAAATCACAAAATCAAGAATGTGAGCAACCCCCTGAACAAGAGTCACATCCTTGTCCACAACTATGTTCTTGACTTGCTTTTTCATAACGTAATGTATTCACCGCATATCCTTCAATCGCAATTTGAGATCCATCTTCTAGAGCTTGCACTTGAACGATGCTCATTGCGGGAAATGGGGCTTCTACGAAATTTTGATACACATCTAAAAATGCTTGTTTTTGTTGAATATCTGTCATATATACAGTAAATTTCACCATATGATATGCAGATAATCCAAATGGAGAAACCGCATCGATCACTTTATTCATCGCTGTAATCGTTTGTTCTTCAATCGTATCTCCATTTCCTGTTTGTGCGCTCACATAAACAAAATCTCCCAAAGCGACCGCACTAGAAATCACATCGCTTCCTTCTTGTAAGCCAGCACTATTTAGAAAAATATTCATTATGTCCACCTATCCTTTTCTATTCCTCGATATCTTCACTTGGTCTAGCGACCAAGATTTCTCTTGGTTTGCTGCCATGCGCTGGACCAATAATCTTTTGATCTTCTAAGACATCGATTAGGCGAGCTGCTCGGGCATAGCCAATGGAAAATTTTCTTTGGATCAGTGAAGTGCTTGCTTTTCGTGATGAGATTACGAAACTTTTAACTTGATCATATAAAGGATCAGCACATTCTTGTGCACCTTCACTAGCCATATTGGCCAGATCTTTTAATTGAATAAAGGCATCATCATATCGAGGTTGTGCTTGATTTTTCACATATGTCGCAATGCGATTGACTTCCTCATCTTTGATAAATACCCCTTGGATCCTACGAGCAGATGTCTCTCCGTTAGGTAAGTATAACATATCCCCATACCCAAGCAAGCGTTCTGCCCCAGCTTGATCAAGGATGGTCCTTGAATCTACGGCTTGGGAAACCGCAAAGGCAATACGACTTGGAATATTAGCTTTAATGACACCTGTAATCACATCCACACTTGGTCGTTGTGTAGCTACGATCAAATGAATACCTGCTGCTCTTGCGAGTTGTGTAATTCTTTGAATGCTTGCTTCCACTTCTTTAGCCGCCACTAACATTAAATCCGCCAATTCATCAATGATGATTACGATTCTTGGCAATGGTTTTAAATGTTCATCTGGATGATTGAGGACGTATTCATTAAAGGATTCTAAATTACGGACCCCCACCTTTCCAAATAGATCATAACGGTGGTCCATCATTTGAACGACAACCTTTAGACCTTTATTTGCTAATTCGCCATCTGTGATCACTGGTGCTAATAAATGTGGTACATCATTATAAGGCGTAAATTCAACTTTTTTAGGATCCACCAAGATTAGTTTTACTTCATTGGGTTTTGTTCTTAAAAGAAGACTACAAATGATCGCATTGACACAAACAGATTTTCCTGATCCTGTAGCGCCGGCAATTAATAGATGGGGCATTTTATCAAGTTGTCCGTATACATTATTCCCCATCAAATCTTTACCTAAACAAAACAACAATGTCTTATTTTGTAAATCAGCAGGAATCGAACGCATCAAGTCTTTCATTTGCACTTGTGTCTTTTCCACATTAGGAATCTCTATTCCAACTGCACTTTTTCCGGGAATTGGAGCTTCAATACGAATATCTTTCGCGGCCAAAGCCATCTTAATATCATATTGTAGATTACTAATCTTATTCACACGGACCCCTAAATCTGGTTTGACTTCAAATTTTGTCACACTTGGTCCAATATGAATTTGCACCAATGTCGCATTAACTCCAAATTCGTGTAAGATCTCCATCAATTTCTGTCCTTGTTGTTTCGCAGTCTGCGCGTTGATATTAGAACGACCTTTACGACTGACTTCTTCTAAAATTGATAAACGAGGACATTTATAATCCGTATAATCCGCATCGCTTGGCTCTACCATAATATGTTTTGGCTGACTAGGCTCTTGTTCTTCTTTGGGTTCTGGCTGTTGGCATTCTTCAATTTCTTGTACAGGACTAGGATCAGCTTCTAGAAACATAGAATCTTTATTGGTATCATGGATAATTACTTCTTGTTTTGGTTCTTTGGCTTTCTTTTCCTTCTTTTTCTCAGATTGAAAATAAGCCATCATCGGTTCATATCCACATAGGGCCACTGCCAAGATCACAAACAAGATTACACAAACAAAAGCTCCTGTATAATCAAATAAAGTAACAATAAGTCCTGTTAATATGGATCCAAATACCCCGACTTGACTTGCCTTTCCATGAATCAAAATATCAAAAGCAGATCCAATCGTTGTTTGTAGTCCATACCAAGCTGGTCTTCCTTGATAACTTTCAATACCGACAAATAATAAATAAGCACATCCCAACAAAATCAAAGCTAAGATATATCGCTTAGGTATTTTTTTAGATGGAAAAAAGGTGCAAAAAGCGCACCATACAATAAATAAGATATAAAAGATAGGGGTGGCCGTTCCCAAAAACAATACAACAAATTGGTATAAGAAATTGCCCATCATTCCCATGCGTAATAGCGCTAAGATACTGATGCCAATCATACACAAGAACAGACACACTCGAACTATGTTCGACTGTGTCCATGTTGGTTTTGTTTCTTTTTTCTTACGATTGGTTCTATTTTTTGTTTTTTTGGCCTTCGCCATATTATCACCCCTTATATTACTTATTGGTATTAATTTCTAAGATGACTGGTAAAACCATCGGTCTTTTGGCCGTTTGTTTTACTAAATACTTACTGACTTTTTCACGAATTTCTTGTCGTGTTGCCAAGTTTTCATATGTTTTATTCGCAACCGCTTCTTCAATAGTTTCTTCCATAATCTTCGCTACATCATTGGTGATATATTCGGCATCTTTTAAATAAATCAATCCACGTGTTTGCACATCTGGTCCATTAATGATCTTTTTCGTTTTTGCTTCCAATCCGATAGCCAAGATCATGACCCCATCTGTTGATAAAACTTCTCGATCTTTTAAGACCACACCGGCCATATCCCAGTTTTCTTTTCCATCGATCAATGTATCGTGAAGTTCTAATTCCATCCCGCAAGAACGCAACTTTTGATTTTCAAATGTAGCAACTTGTCCATTATCTAAAAGAATGATATGCATGGGATCATATCCCATTTCTAAAGCGATTTGTGAGTTCATATGAAGAAGTCGATATTCTCCTTTAATTGGAATATAATATTTTGGTTTTGTTAAGAAGATCATCATCTTGAGGTCTTCTTTTGAAGGGTGCATACTTAAAACTTCTTTGTCTAAGACAATGATCGTTCCTTCTTGTTTATAAATATCATTTTCCATATTTTTGAATTCATTTTCTACCCCAGCAATCACTGGTGAAGCAATGACAATGACATCTTCTTGACAGAAATCAAATCCATCAACTTCGTTATTCGCAATATTACTGATGGTTTTAAAGAGCGGTTTTCCTTGGCCACTGATAATGATCACGATATCTTTCATATCATTGGTAAAAGCTTTGGGATCAACAATCAAATGACTTGGGATTTCTAATCCCATTTCTTGCATATTCTTCACCAATTGTTGAAGTTCTTTCGTATAGAACAACATCTTACGATCATAATTGATGCATGTTTCTAAAATTTCTTGAATGCGATATACACTCTGATTATAGACGCTGATAAAGATACGATGTCCTTCATATTGTTCTAACACTTGAGAAAATCTAGGAGAAACACGATGATTCGGAGATGTATGTCCATTGCGTTCTGCTCCTTTGCTTTCTTGTAAAAGCACAAGGACGCCTTCATTTCCTAGTTTAGAACAAGTTGTAAAATCGCCTCGATATGCATCATCAAGATCGTCATAATCTTCAATAAATTCTCCTGAATATACGATATATCCTTGGCTTGTTGGAATCGCAACCCCAAAAGTCCCTGGATACGCATGTGTCACTGGGAAAAATACAACTTTTCTTGTCCCAATTCGCTTTGTATCATGACGTTTGATTGGATGAATTTTTACACCCGTAATTCTCTCTATTTTCAATAATTTTGAAATCTCTTTAGCCGCCATTGGTGATGTATAAACATCCGTTTTTATTTGTTTTAATAAATAAGGCAAAGCCCCCATGACATCATCATGTCCATGCGTGATGATGATACCGGCAATACGATCTTGATTTTCAATTAAATAGGTAAAGTCTTGAATGATATATTCTATTCCTAAAGATCCTTTTCCTTCTGGAAATTTGATACCTGCCTCTAAGATATAAATTGAATCATCCACTTCAATGATGGTCATATTTTTTCCATCTTCTGACAATCCTCCAAGCGCAAAGATGCGAATTCTTTCGCTCGTAAGTACTTTCTTATTATTCTCGTTCATTGGATCTCCTTTTTCGTTTATTATCGATTGATGATATCTATATTATATCGCTTTTCCATCTAAAGAGAAGGTTTTTCCTTTTTCAATATATACATCGACAAAGTCACCTGGTTGTAGATTTTCTCCCGTAAAGTTAACTAATTTATTTGTATCCGTATATCCTGAATATACCGTTTTATCTTTTTTACTCATACCATCGACTAACACTTGTACAACCTTTCCTTCATACGCTTTATTTTTTTCTAATGCGTATGAATTCCATAATGTATTCAAAGTAGCCAAACGTTTCGATTTAGTTTCCATATCAATCGGATCTTCCATTCTAGCAGCAGGTGTTCCAGGACGTGCTGAGAAAATAAAAGTAAACGCATTATCAAATTTACATTCTTTGATCATATCTAAAGTATGTTCAAATTGTTCATCCGTTTCATTTGGAAAGCCAACAATAATATCCGTACTGACAGATACACGATCGATCTTAGAAACAATTTGATCAAATAAAGCTTTATACGATTCGCTTGTATAACGACGTCCCATTCTTTTTAAGATTTCATCATCTCCAGATTGTAAAGGAAGATGAATAAATGGCATGATGTTTTCATATTTAGCAATCACATCGATCATATCATCACTAAAATCCCAAGGATGGCTTGTTGTGAAACGTATTCTTGGAATTCCTATCTTTGCCACTTCCTCTAATAATGTCGCAAAATTATATGAATCATCAATGTCCTTACCATACGCGTTGACATTTTGTCCCAACAAAGTAATTTCCTTATAACCTTCTTCTTTTAAAGTACGAACCTCTTCTAAGATCTGATCCATAGTACGAGAACGTTGTTTCCCTCTTGTATAAGGAACAATACAATACGTACAGAACTTATCACAACCATACATGATATTAACCCACGCTTTGTGTTTACCAAATCGATGTACTGGTAGATTTTCGTATACTTCCCCTTCTTTTGAATAAATACGAACGACTTTTTTGTGTTCCTCCATCACTTCATATAACATTTCTGGAAGTTGATGAATATTATGTGTTCCAAATAATAAACGAACTTGTGGATATTTTTGAAGTAAAGTAGAAACCAATCCTTCTTCTTGCGCCATACAACCACAAATACCAATCACAAGATCTGGATTTTCACGATATAAGCGTTTAAAGTTTCCAACTTCTCCTAATACTTTTTCTTCGGCATTTTGACGAATTGCACATGTATTGATCAAGATTACATCCGCAGCTTCCACATTGTCAGTTTTTTCAAATCCTAAAGCATCTAAAATTCCTGCTAATGTTTCCGAGTCACGTTCATTGGCTTGGCATCCATATGTAGAAATAAAATATTTTTTATCGCGTCCCATCCATTTTGCGGATTCAGGAATCACAAAAGAATCAATTCGTTCAATAGGTGCTTTTGTTCGTTTTTGCGCTTCTTTTAAATCTGGTAAGATCCAATCTGGTCTAATTTTCATAAAATACCTCCATATTCATTCTAGTTATTATTAAAAAAACCAAGCACTTGGCTTGGTTTCAATGGGTCATGAATTATTGAGTGATTGCACCAACTGGGCAAGTTCCTACACAAGAACCGCAATCAATGCAAGTACCTTCATCAACAACTGATTTTCCTTCATCATCTAATGAAAGTGCTCCAACTGGGCATCCACCTACACAAGCACCACAACCGATGCAAGTATCTTTATCAATAGTTACAGCCATTTTAAGTTCCTCCTTTAATTTAACTTTGATAATAGTATAATCGTTAAATTAAAGTGTTTCAAGCCAATTTAGTAAGGTATGACTTACTATTAAAAAACAAGTTTGTCGGACATAAAGTCCGACAATTATTTCATTCTATTTAGCTAATTCTTGTGCACGAATTTCACGAATCACATTAACCTTGATTTGTCCTGGATATGTCAATGTTTCTTCAATTTGATCTCGAATATCTCGAGCGATTTTTACACAAGATAGATCATCCACTTGTTCTGGATTCACAAGCACGCGGATTTCACGGCCCGCTTGAATCGCAAAGGCATTTTGAACACCTTCATAGCTTGTTGCGATCTTTTCTAAGTTTTCAAGACGATCAATATAGGCTTGTGTACTTTCTTTACGTGCACCAGGTCGAGCAGCACTGATCGTATCAGCAGCAATCACCAAATGACTCGTTAAGAATTTTGGTTCCACTTCACCATGGTGAGATTGGATCGCATTCAATACAATATCTTTTTCACCATGTTTTTTACAGAACTTATATCCTAATTCAACGTGAGAACCATCTTGTTGTTCGATATTTAACGCTTTTCCAATATCATGTAACAAACCGGCACGTTTTGCCATTTGTTGATTTAATCCTAATTCTGCTGCCATAGCTCCTGCGATATAGGCAACTTCCATAGAATGCTTTAAAGCATTTTGACCATAAGAATAACGATATTTTAACGTTCCGACCAATTTTACAATCTCACGATCGATACGACCAATTCCCAATTTGAAGATCGCATCTTCTCCTGCTTTCATGATTTCCGCATCAATTTCTGTTTGATATTTTTTAACAACTTCTTCAATACGTCCTGGTTGGATTCTTCCATCACGAATCAAATGCTCCAAAGCCAAACGAGCTACTTCTCGACGTACTGGATTAAAGCAAGTAATCGTAATGACATCTGGTGTATCATCAATATTCAATTCCACACCTGTTGCTTGTTCAAAACAACGAATATTACGACCTTCACGCCCAATGATACGACCTTTCATTTCTTCACCTGGCAAAGAAACAACACTCACTGTTCGTTCTTGTGTTTCTTGTTGTGCCATTCTTTCAATGGCTAAGGCGATAATATTTTGTGCCTTTTCATTGGCTACCGATTTAGCTTCTTCTTCTTTGTCTTTGATATAAGCGATGGTTTCATGTTCCATCTTTTTCTCTACGACCGCAAACAATTCTGCTTTTGCGTCTTGGCTAGACATTTTTGCGACATCTTCTAACACAACGATCTGTTGATCGATCTGTTCTTGTAGTTTTTTCTCTTTTGTCTCAAGAGATGACAGTTTGTCAGCAACACTTTGAAGCTTAGATTCCACTTGGCGTTCTTTTTCATTTAACGCTTGATCACGAAAATTCAAATTATCTTCACGACGAAGTAATTTGTTTTCTAAATTCATAGCTTCTTGTTTGCGTTCCTTGATGTCTTTTTCAGCTTCTACACGCAATTCATGCGCTTGTGTTTTACCATCTAAGATGGCTTGTTTAATTTTTGCATCCGCTTGTATTTCGGCATCTTTTAATAATTGTTCCGCTTTTTGCTGATCTTTATTTAATCCTGCTTTTGAGTATCCCACCATGGCAAGTACTCCAATCGCAAGCCCCGCTATCCCAGACAAAGAGATGAAAAGTATATTATCCATACTTCGTTCCTCCTCATCATAAATATTGGTTTTAAACCACGATTATTATACATGAAATCTTGTGTAAAGTCTATTCTATAATTTTAGGGTACAAATGCGAAATCACCATTCTTTTTATTTTTTTACATGATACAATAGATATGGTGATTTTATGAATATTGATTATAAATTATTTACACAGATCTTAAAAGAAGAACTCGTTCCGGCATTAGGATGTACAGAACCCATCGCTATTGCGTATCTAGCAAGTTATGCGCGTGATGTTCTAGGCACTCGTCCTGAAAAAATTGTCATGGAAGTCAGTGGTAATGTCCTAAAAAATGTAAAAAGTGTAATCGTACCTAACACAGATCAATTAAAAGGGATTCAAGCTGCATGTGCTGCTGGAATCGTTTGTGGGATTACAGAAAAACAATTAGAAGTGATTTCTCAAGTACAGCCCTCTCAACAACAAGAAATCAAAAACTACTTACAAAGTTGTCCTATTCAGATCAAAGCTAGTACTTCTCCTCACATTTTTGATTTATTTTTACATGCCTATGCTGATGAAAATGAGTGTCATGTACGCATCTTACACTATCATACCAATATCGTCTATGTAGAAAAAAATGGCGTCGTTCTTAAAGATGAAAATACGGATATCATTCAAGAAGATGTTTGTGATAAAAGTTCTTTGACCATCGAAAAGATCGTCGAATACGCAAAAACAGTCAATCTTGAAGATGTAAAACCTACTTTAGATCGTCAAATCGAATACAATATGGCGATTGCCAACGAAGGATTAAAACATTCTTATGGTTGTAATATTGGTTCTATTCTTTTAGAACACAATCCAAATGATATCGTAACCAAAATGAAAGCATATGCCGCTGCAGGAAGTGACGCTAGAATGAATGGATGTGAAATGCCTGTCATCATCGTTTCTGGAAGTGGAAATCAAGGAATGACCGCTTCCATACCTGTAATTGTCTACGCTCGAGAAAAAGGATATTCACAAGAACAACTTTATCGTGCTTTATTAGTATCTAATCTAGTCACAATTCATCAAAAAAGCGGAATCGGTCGCCTCAGTGCTTTCTGCGGTGCGGTAAGTGCTGGTGTAGGAAGTGGAGCAGGTATTGCCTTTTTAGAAACACAAAGTTATCATGCGGTTGCCCATACAATGGTTAATGCTTTAGCCATTATCTCAGGGATGGTTTGTGATGGTGCCAAAGCAAGTTGTGCAGCTAAGATTCAAGCTGCTGTTGATGCTGGATGGATGGGTTACTTAATGTATACCAATAAAAAAGAATTTAAAGATGGCGATGGTCTTATCGTCAAAGGTGTTGAAAATACCATCGACAATATCGCCAATCTTGCTAAAGAAGGTATGAAAGAAACTGATAAAGAAATTATCAAAATGATGATCAATCGTTGTTAAGAGTCCGAAAGGACTCTTTTTATATTATAAAAAAAGAAGGTTTCCCTTCTTATAATCGTTTTTCAAATCCACCTGATATCGCTTGTCCTTCACTCAAGATCATAAACGCATGTGGATCTTCTTTTTGAATGATTTTTTGAAATAGTCGAACTTCATATTTGCTTAAAGCACAAACCAAAATATATTGATCTTGATCCGTATATGCCCCTTTTCCATTCCAATAGGTTACCCCGCGTTTCGTTTCATTCATAATTTTATTTTTAAGATCTACATCTCTAGTAAAAATCATTGCGGAAATATTAATATTTTGATAGTGGAATTTATCACAAATAAAATAACAAATCAAAACATAAATGATTGAATATAGAGCACTTTGTAAGTTAAACAACATCGCACAGACCGCAAAAATACATGCGTTCAAAGCCATAGATAATTGACCTACCGAAAAATTAGGTTTCACTCTGGCAAAATAAGCCCCCAAGATATCTAGCCCTCCTGCACAAGCGCTGGCATGTAATGTCATCCCAATACCAATTCCACAAAGAATAGCCCCGAAAATACAATTGCTTAACATATCTGGCATAATTGTTGTCTTACAAATTGGCAATAACGAAAAAATCAACATTTGAATCAATGTTCCAGTAAAGGTTTTGATAAAAAATGGTCTTGAAATCTTTAACGCAAAAATATATAAAGGGATATTTAATAAGATATTAAAGATCCCTGTCATATCCAAAACCTCTGCCAGTGGATTCAAAGGTCGTAATACATAGTCAAGAATTTGGGCAATCCCTACAATTCCTCCCGAGTTGATTCCACAGGGTGTCAAAAACCAATATACACCTAGAGAAAATAATATATTTCCAATCACAACTTGTCCAAATTGAAGGACATCTTTTTTCATTTCTACTGTCATGCAATACAGTATAAATTGTTTTTTATAGGGATACAAGCATGAATTTTAAGAATTATCACTCTGCTTTTAGCTCTAAAAGAATATCTCTTAATTGTGCTGCTCTTTCAAAATCCAATACTCTTGCTGCTTCCTTCATTTCTTGTTCAATATTTTTAATCATCACATCTTTTTGTTTCTTGCCCATTCGTTTTTTCTTCAAATATTGTGCAGTCATTTCTTTCGTTTCTTTGGAACGAACCACATCATGAATAGGTTTGATAATTGTTTTTGGTGTAATCCCATGTTCTTTATTATAAGCCTCTTGAATTTGTCGACGTCGCTTTGTCTCTTCAATCGCATAGGTCATACTTTCGGTCATACGATCTGCATACATAATAACCTTTCCTTGGGCATTACGCGCTGCTCGTCCAATAATCTGAATCAAAGATCGTTTTGAACGTAAGAACCCTTCTTTATCCGCATCTAAGATCGCAATCAAAGAGACTTCTGGAATATCCAACCCTTCTCGTAATAAGTTGATTCCTACTAAGACATCATACTTTCCTTCACGAAGATCATGAATGATCTCTGTTCTTTCAATCGTCGTCACTTCATGATGAAGCCATGCGACTTTTAGATCCATATTTTTAAAGTATGTAGTTAGATCTTCCGCCATCCTGACTGTCAATGTCGTCACTAAAGTTCTTTCATTGCGCGCAATACGTTCTTTAATTTCATCCACAAGATCATCAATCTGTCCTTGGATTGGTCGTACTTCGACAATCGGGTCTAATAATCCTGTTGGTCGAATAATTTGTTCTACAACTTTTCCATCCGTCTTTTCAAGTTCATAATCACCCGGCGTTGCCGAAACAAAGATTGCGGAAGGAATTAATGATTCAAATTCTTCAAATCGCAATGGTCTATTGTCTAAAGCACTTGGAAGGCGGAAACCATAGTCAACCAATACTTGTTTTCGAGCTCTATCGCCATTATACATTCCCCGAATCTGTGGTAAAGAAACATGACTTTCATCCACAATCAATAAAAAGTCATTTGGAAAATAATCAAATAATGTATAAGGCCTTTCTCCAGGTTGTCTACCATCGATATGACGAGAATAGTTTTCAATCCCTGGACATACCCCAAATTCTTTCAAAGCTTCAATATCATACCGACAACGTTGTTCCAACCGTTCTTTCTCTAATGGTTTATGTTCATTTTCAAAATATTGTAATCGATCTTCTAATTCTTCTTCAATTGACTTGGCTGCTTTATGAATCACATCCATACTTGTCGCATACCCATTGGCTGGATAGATTACATAGACTTGATAGGCTTGATTCACTTTTCCTGTCACCGGATCCACTTCACAAATGCGTTCAACTTCATCATCAAACATTTCTATGCGAATTAAATAACGATCTGTATGCCAAGGTGTAATTTCAATCACATCACCTCGCACTCGAAATGTACCACGTAATGGATCGGTGTCGTTGCGTTTATATTGTTGATGGACCAAGGCATGAAGCAATTCATCTCGAGGTAAGCTTTGTCCGGTTCGTACTGTAAAGATCATATGTCGATATTGTTCTGGATTACTGGCCCCATAAATGGAGGCAACACTAGCAACAATAATCGTATCTCTTCTTTCTAAAACGCTATTGACAGCTGCCATTCGTAACATATCAAGTTCTTCATTGGTCTTGGTGTTTTTATCGATATATGTATCGGTCTTTGGTAAATATGCTTCCGGTTGATAATAATCGAAATAGGATACAAAATATTCAACGCGATTATTTGGAAAAAACTCTTTAAATTCACTATATAATTGTCCAGCTAATGTTTTATTATGTGCAAATACTAGAGTGGGACGATTAACTTGAGCAATCACATTCGATACGGTAAATGTTTTTCCCGTCCCTGTCGCTCCTAGTAAGACTTGGTATTTTTCATTATGATGTAAACCTTCTACCAATTGTTCAATGGCTTTTCCTTGGTCTCCACTGGGTTTATACGAGGAAACAAGTTCAAATTTTTGTTCTTTCATAAAATCACCACTTTCTATCTCAAATGATAAGAAAATATCCTTAAAAACTCAAGAAAAAAGGATCAGTGACTCTTTAGAACCTCGATCCCTTTATTTCGTTGTTGATCTTCTGTTTGAAATTCAACATTTAATTTTTCTAATGTTTTTTCTATCAAACAAAGCCACGTCTTTTGATCACAGTTGCCTGTGGCATCAAGTCCATGATCTTGTTGAAATTGTTGTAAACCTTTTGAACTTTCTACACTAAAATACGTATCACTTCGATCACTTGGATATCCTAAATATTGTAAAAATATTTGTAATGCTTTGGCATTTTCATGCACCGAATCTGCTTGAATGAGCATATCCTCTGTGAATTCCGTATATGTGACCGTATTGATCGCAGCGGCCTCTACAGGAATATCTGGTTCAAAGCCCTTTTCATGAATACTTGTGCCATTAGGGGTCAACCATTTCGCAATCGTATATTTTAAGCTTGTTCCATCCGCAAATGGAATGGATACTTGTTCGGTACCCTTTCCATAGGTTGTTTCTCCTACACAGATGACTTTATCAGTTAACAAATCTTTTAAAGCCCCAATCAATGCTTCTGAAGCACTTGCCGTATTTTGATTTTGTAAAACAACGATTGACTCCATTGGAATTTGTGCAAACGAATCCGTTGTCTTTAATTGTTTAATTTTTCCATCTTTATATTCTTCTTGAAAAATCACAGATCCTTTGGGCACAAATGTGCTTGCGATATCTAGGGCAGCTGATAAATATCCCCCTGCATTATTTCTAAGATCCAATAGCACTTTACTAAGGCCTGCTTTTTGGATTCTCTGCATTGCGCTTGCCACATCTTTTCCACTATTTTTCGAAAAAGAAGAAAGAATAATCTCCCCATAATCATCATAGAGGTTACATATTACAGTACTATCATATTCAGTAGGCGTGATCTTTATTTCTTTTGTTTGAGCTTCTCTTACAATCTGTAATGTCATCGATTTCTCTTTATGATCTTGAATATAGGATAATAAGTCTTCCGTCTTCGTTTGAGAACACAACTTATCATCAACTTTTACGATCACATCTTGATTTTGTAATCCCGCTTTGTCTGCCGCTGAATTGATAAAGACTTGTTTTACCACAATATTTGAATCCGCATCATTATAAAACATGATGCCAAGTCCTGTATTTGATCCTTGTAGTGAAGCTGAAAAAGCCTGTGCATGTTCTAAACTCATATAAGTCGTATGTGGATCAATTTCAAGATTCGACATTCCTGAAATAGCTTTTTCCATTAAGACCGTATCTAGATCTTTTACAGAGTCTTTAAAATACCAATCTTGGGATAAAAGGGAATATACTTGATCAAATTTTTCTTGTTCTCCATTTTTAGAGCCTTTTAATAAATAAGGAACCGAAAAACCGGCTCCAAAACAAATGACACAAAGAATAGAGATACAAATACCAAAGATCAATGTTCTTTTTTTTGTATCTTTCATCTATCGTACATCTCCTATCTTTGTTGTTTTAAATATTTAGACACAGCCCAAATGCTCGCAAACCAACCGATCAATGCTCCTAATACCGCAATCAAGATACTTAAAGGAAGTACCAATTGATCTGGTGCAATCAAGGAAAATTGATGAATCAATAACTTACCATTGAGATATGTATATAACTGTGGATATCCCCATATAATCATAACTAGCGGCAATATTGCTCCAATCAATCCAATAAAGATACCTTGCGTTTCAAAAGGGATACGAATAAATGCATTGGTTGCGCCCACTGTACGCATGATGATGATTTCATCAGCGCGAGAGTAGATTGTCGTACGCACAGTATTATAAATAAGATACAATGACAACATCAATAATAAAGCTGCCACCCCATATCCAACTTTACGAACAAGAGATAAAAGATCAATTAATTGATTCACGCTATCGCCTCCAAAGGCAACACTAGAGATGCCATCAATGGATTCTATAGTTTTAGCCGTTTTTTCAATCGTATCACCATTTTTAACATAGACAAAGAACGCATGGGATAAAGGATTCACTTCTCCTCTATACATTTCAAAAGCTTCTCCTTTTTCATCAATCATCAATTCTAATTCTTTATCTTTATCTGAAAATTTAATGGTGTCCACATTTTTTATATTTTCAATTTCTTGTTCAATATTCTGGATTTGATCTTGTTCTTTGATTTCATTATCTAGAACAACATGAATACTTAGATCACTTTCAATATGAGATGCGAAATGATCAACATGAAGTCCTAAACCTACAAAAGAAACAATCAAAACCAAAGAAATAGCTACAGCGCTGATGGCAGATAAACATAATAAGAAATGTCTACGCATCCCGATAAAAGCATATTTCAATTCATATCTGAATAAACTGAAGAATCGTTTCATACGCTTCTATATCCACCTTGATCTGAATCATGGATAACATATCCCTTATCTAATGTGATCGTACGTTTTTTAAACTTTTCCACTAAAACAATATCATGCGTAACCATAATAATCGTCGTATGAAATTGTTCATTGATTTTTTCAAGTAATTCAATGATCTCTAAACTTTTTTCTGGATCTAAGTTTCCTGTAGGTTCATCCGCAATTAATAAGCGAGGTTGGTTGGCGATAGCACGACCAATCGTCACACGCTGTTGTTGCCCACCTGATAATTCATCAGGATACGCTCTTGCCTTTTCTTTAAGGTCCACCAATTCTAATACGGCTCGCACGCGTTTTTGAATCTCTTTTTTAGACATACCTAACACTTCTAAAGCAAACGCAATATTTTCATAGACCGTTAAAGTCGGTAGTAAGCGATAGTCTTGAAAGATACAACCGATATCACGACGATAATAAGGTACTTTTCTATGTTTTAAAGAACCAACATCCACCCCATTCACAATGACTTGTCCATTATCAGGTACTTCTTCTCCATTCAATACTTTGATCAAAGTACTTTTTCCAGAACCTGTAGCTCCAATGATATAGACAAATTCCCCATCTTCAATTTTTAAATTGACTTTATTTAAGGCATGTACCCCATTGGGATATGTCTTTGTTACATTTTTAATACGTATCATATGTCGCCTTTCTAACCAAAGAAACGCTCTGGTCTTTCTCTACAAGGAGTTGGATATCCAGCCTCACAACTTGTGGAAGTAGAATTCCATCCTGTTCCCCATGCGAAATCAGCATTTCCAGAAAAACGAGCAATCGCATCATCGATTGACATACTTCCTAAATTAATCACTTCAATATGACAATGAGGTCCTGAAGAGTTTCCAGAATTTCCTGTCAATGCGATTTGTTGTCCTTGTGATACGCTTGATCCAGCAGATACCGCAAATCCATGTTGTGCCAAATGCGCAAACGAAACAGAATATAAAGTTCCATTGACTTGACATAACATCGCAATGGTATTTCCGCCTCCATATGGCCAACCTGCCCAGTTTCCCAAGTATCCACCATTGGTTGGTGCTGGATTATTGGCATAGATAATGACACCATTGGCTGGCGCTAAAACAGGGGTTCCAATTGGCGCCGCCCAGTCAAGACCTAAATGTAATCCTCCTGAACTATAAGACCACGTTCCTTCAGAGATTCCTCCGCTTGGAATTGGATTCATCATCCCTGCTGTTGGTGTAAAGTTTCCTGAATCAAAGCTTCCTTCTGTAATCACAAAAGATTGAATGCTGCCCATATCTGCAGCAGCTGATCGTTTTTGTGCTTGCAAGTCCGCAATTTGTTTTTGGTATTCTTTGACCAATTGATTATAAGACGCTTCCAATTCTTTATATTGATTTTGTTGTTCAACCAATTCTTCTTTTTTAGCTTGAGCATCTTTTTTCAACCGTTCTTGTTCTGATTTTTGAAGTTCTAATTCTTTCTTCATCGTATTTAAAATATCGATTTGATCTTGATCTTGTTCTGTAATTCTTTCGATCCCAGTCAAGCGACGTAACATATCATTTAAATTTCTTGCACCCATCAAAAGATCGATCATCGTATTGGTTCCCACATTGGTTTGTTCACTTTGCATACGTGTACGAATTTGTGCATCCCATTTATCGATATCTTTTTGTTTTTCTTCGATTTGATCATATAACTTGTCAATTTCAGATTTGATCTGATCAATCAATTTTTGTTTTTCCTCGATTTGTCCATTTAAAGAAACCGCCAATTTTTTTTGTTGTTGAGCTAACGCTTCCATCTTTGTCGTATCCGATTCTAATGATGCGATATCCTTATTAAATTGATTAATACTATTTTGAAGTTGTTCTTTCTTTTGTTGTTGATGTGCTTGAAAGCCTTGACAAGCTTTTACACCTTCTTGTGAAGTTTGTGGCTTTGTGCATTTTTCATACCATGCCGCTTCATCAGAATAATCTTCTGCTTGGATCGGTGCCACGATCCCTGCTGTCAACGCAAGAGAACAACCGATTGCTAATACTTTATTTTTTTTCATCGTACCCACCTCAAATTTTTTCTTACTGCTAAATAACTACCAAAGGCACCCACTAAAACACCGATCGCGATTAAAATAGCAGATACGATCCACGTAAATGGATATGGTTTTAATAATACAAACATATTGCTCATAAAGAACCCATCCATACTATGATAGAGATATGCATATCCTCCAAGACATAATATAACTGGTCCTAATGCGCCTAAAAATCCTGTGACCATTCCTTCAAACATAAAAGGAAAGGTAATATACCAACTATATGCTCCCACTTGACGCATGATTGAAATTTCATCTTTTCTCACGTGAATCGCCATTTTAATCGTATTACGAATCAAGAAAATCGCAAGGATGATCATCGCAAAGATAAAGGCAATGCCCCAATAACGCATCGAAGAAAACATTTGTGCCATCGTGGTGATCGCACTTCCCCCATATGTGGCATCAATGACGCCTTGATCTTTTTTCATTTTCTTTGTAAACGCGTCAATACCTTGATTATCCTTCAATTCAACGATAAAAACATCATAAAGAGGATTATTTTCTCCTTCATATTGTGAAAAGACACTTCCATTTTCTTGAATCAATTTGTCAAGTTCTGCTTCTTTGCTCGAATATGTGATCGTTTGTACATTTTTCATCGATTCAATCTTATTTTCCAAAGCATCTACTTCTTCTTGAGACAAAGAAGGATTGATCGAGATTTGTACAATAAACTCTGATTCAATGTTGGTCGTAAACTGATTGACATTCAATGCCATCACGCTCATCAACATTGCGATCAATAAAGCAACCCCAATAGACAAGATACTAGAGAAAGTTAAAGAGAAATGCCTTCCTAGATCTCGATTGGCCATTTTGATCATTCGAGGTAAACATTTAAAAAATAGTTTCATACTATAACCCCTAATACCATGCATTATAACATGGTTAGAAATCTCAACGCAAAGATTTTCGTATTTTGCCTTTAAATTCATATATTTTTTTAAAATTATTCCAAGATTTGTAAATTTCTCACACACTTTCACATGAAGCAATTATATTATTGACATAAGATTTCGTTATCATATGAGCGAGTTAAGGGAAGACTCAATAAACAAATTCTCTCATATCTCTCTCCTAAACAGTATTAACATCAATAGCGTTGGAAACAACGCTATTTTTGTATTATGATAAGGAAGAAAGAAGAGGATAAACTATGCAGATCAGTAACGATTGGAATCAATTGCTCCAACAAGAAGCACAAAAACCCTATTTACAAGAACTCGAACATTTTTTAAATGAAGCATATTCTCAAAGGCAAATTTTTCCCGCAAAAGAAAATATTTTTGCCGCCTTTGAATCAACGTCTTATCAAGATACTAAAGTGGTCATCTTAGGACAAGACCCTTATCACAATGTCGGACAAGCCCAAGGCTATGCCTTTTCTGTGCCTGAATCTTTTCCACTTCCGCCTTCCTTAAAAAATATATATAAAGAATTAGAACAAGAATATCATGTTTCCATTCATCGTAGTGGAGATTTAACCGATTGGGCTCAACAAGGTGTTTTACTTATGAATACTGTATTGACCGTAGAAGCCCATCAAGCTTTTTCTCATAGTAAAATGGGTTGGCAAAACTTTACCAATGCCGCTTTACAATGGCTCAATCAAAAAGAAGATCCTGTCGTTTTCTTATTATGGGGAAATAGCGCCATACAAGCTAAAAAATTACTGAACAATCCCCATCATCTTGTACTCACTAGTCCCCATCCTTCACCATTAAGTGCCCACCGTGGTTTTTTTGGCAACAATCATTTCCGTCTATGTAACGAATTTTTGGTCCAACATGGCCAAAAACCAATTCGATGGATCTAAAGAACAGGAGCATTCTATGCGCATTTTTATTGTAAGACACGGTGAAACCGATTGAAACAAACAAGAAATCGTACAAGGAATCAGTGATATTCCTTTGAATAAAACAGGCATCCAACAAGCAATGCAAGCAAGTCAGTTTTTCAGCGGTAAGCACTTTGATGCCTTGATCACATCTCCTTTACAAAAAACCATCGAAACAGGTACGATTCTGATTCAAAATGCTCATGTCAAACAAATCTTTCAAGATGAACGTTTAATAGAGAAAAACTTTGGAATCTGCGAAGGATGGAATATAGAAAAACGAAAAAAAGAATATCCACAAGGCCACTCCCCTAACGAAGAATCGTTTGTGACTGTCAAACAAAGAATGAAAGAAGCAATCCTTGATTATCGACAACAATTTCAAAATGATATCTTGATCGTTAGTCATGGCGCTGCCATGGCCGCTTTATTGAAGGCCCTAGATCCTAGTTTACAAAACAAATTTATCCGATTTCAAAATGTATCATTGACACTGATTGATGGTACATCATTACAAATCCTTGCCAGAGATTTAGTCAACGACAAGATGAAGCCATGGCTAAAATAGAGAAAAACCAGGAATTGATCCTGGTTTTTTTAATTATCGATTTGAATTCACAGACTTCATGATTTGGCGAATCTGTGCTTCACTTGGTTTTCGTCCCATTTGTAAGAACATGGCACGAATCATCTTTTCATTAATTGGTGGATTTTCTTTTAATTCTTTTTCAAATTTTCTTCTTGTGAAATAGAATCCTAAGAATCCTCCTACAACTAATCCAATTAAAGTATAACCGATTGATTCCCACATATTTGTCATCCCCACTATCTACTTAGTTATTCTACTATCATTTTCATTTTTTGGCAACCTTTTGAAAAGAACTCATCTATTCTATTCCCAATCTAGATATTCTCTTCATCAAACAATGTACCTTGTGTATATTCCTCTTGAATTTCTAATGGCCAATCTCCTTTTTCAATGGTCTGCACATTTTCAATCCATTCAAACGCATCATATTTACCAAAAGGAGAAGAGAATGTTGCTTCTGCACTCATCAAAGGGATTTCTTTGATTGTAAAACGATGAAGCTCTTCCATTTGTACTTCACAAGTATCTTGTAAATCTTTGATGACCAATCGAGAGATAAAATATGGATTGGTCTTCACATTTTTACAACAACGATTGCCTTTGGCTGGTCGATTCAACAACGCCACTTCATTTAGCTTTAACCGTTTCATCTGCCCTTGTGAAGAAATCACCAACATTTGTCCTTCTAGATCTTTAGAAACCACGACACTTGCCACATGGTCATCTTTTGACAAATTCATCGATTTAACCCCTTTGGTTCTATTTGCGCTTTGTGCCACTTGTGCAATCGGATATGTCAAGGCATATCCTTGTTCACTTGCCAAAATCACAAAATCACTTTCGTGTGTTGAAATATCGACACTGACCATTTCATCCATCTTTCCAATCTTCATACATACCATCGTCTTATTTGGACGCGCTACTTCAAATTCAGAAAGTGGTGTACGCTTGATCAAGCCAAAACGAGAGGCACAGATGATATGAATCTTTGGATCGAATTGATCAATGATCATCATACGAATCACTTTTTCATTCGCATCTATTTTGATGTAATTGCTTAAGTGACTTCCAAGATCTTTCCATTTAGCTTCTTCTATCTGATAAATTGGTAGGTACCCATACGTTCCTTTATCCGTAAAGAACAACAATGTTTGTAACGTATGTGCTTGTCCATATCCAACTAACGCATCGCTATCTTTATGCGGACTCATACTTTCACTAGAAGCATTATATGATCGCATTGAAACTCGTTTTACATACCCATCTTGTGTCAAACAAACCATGACTTGTTCTTTGGCAATCATTGCTTTTTCATCAATCACGATTTCTTCGATTTCATTTTGGATCTTCGATAAACGTGGTGTCACAAAAGTATCATTGATTTCTTGTAGTTCTTGCACCATGAGCGCATGTCGTTTCTTTTGATCTTGGATGATCCCTTGTAGATACGCAATATCTAAAGCCAATTGATCATATTCTTGACGTAATTCTTTTACATCGGTATTGGTCAAACGATATAATCGCATAACCACAATGGCTTCTGCTTGTTTTTCACTAAAATCAAAGCGATCGATCAAATTCTTTTTCGCATGTGCTTTATCTTTAGAATTGCGAATAATCGAGATGACTTCATCCATACAAGAAATTGCACGAATCAATCCTTCCAAAATATGACTTCGATTTTCTTTCACTTGTAGATCATATGTACTTCTACGTAAGACAACATCTTCTCTATGGGCAATAAACGCATCTAATGCCATTGGTAAAGACATTTGTACTGGTGCTTTATTCACAATCGCAATCACATTGTAATTATATGAAATTTGTAGATCGGTATTTTTATACAAATAATTTAAAATTT
>Kit_p2__coassemble_783_pt1 | contig 25477 bp, 20 predicted proteins | sample Kit_p2__metabat2_low_PE_059 | metagenome-assembled genome bin Kit_p2 | reverse complement strand
AAGCTATACACGGGATGTCCGGTTCGAGTCACTTGGTGATTTTTTAAAAATTGATTTGAAAATAAAGGATGTTTATCACTTGGTGTTAAATCGGGACGAAACCCAATGATATTTTCTCGAACTGTGGACCAATCTTCATAATCGATGGGACTGGCTTGTACACAAGAAGGGTCTAAACAACTTCTTGAAAAGGTCGGTACAATGATACACCCTTGTGATTCTACGGTTTCTTGTAACGCTTCAATCACCGCTTGTTCACTAGAAATGACCGTTTGAAGTCCCGATAGATCGATTTGTGCTAAGACGACATCACCTTTACGAATCCCTATTTTTTGAAATAATGCTTTAAAATCTTGTTTTGTATATAAAATATTTCTCTCCATGTTCTCCTCTACTCTTGATGGAATGCCATACAAGCATGTACCGCTTTGGTCCATTGCTCATATTTTTGACGCATGATGTCTTCCCCATTTTCTGGTGTAAAGACGCTTTCAATATCAACATGACAATCTTCCATCGTCCAATAGCCAGTGGCAAGTCCTGCCATAAAGGCAGCTCCTAGTGCGGTCAATTCATTGATCGCAAAACGTTCTACTTGACATTGTAATAGATCGCTTTGGAATTGTAAAAGGAAATCGTTTTGAGCAGCACCACCATCGACCTTCAAAGAAGAAATCGAAACACCGGAATCTTTAATCATCGCATCAAGCACATCTTTACTTTGATAAGCCATGGATTCTAAGGCAGCTCTGACAATATGTTCTTTGGTCGTTCCAAAAGTCAAACCAACAACACTAGCTTTGGCATCTTGATCCCAATAAGGTGCACCAAGCCCAACAAAAGCTGGCACAAAATAAACACCACCTGTATCTTTGACAGAAGTAGCCATGGCTTGAGATTGCGAAGCTTTTTCAAAGAAGTTCCATTGGTCTCTTAAATATTTCATCAAGCTTCCGGAAACAAAGATGCTTCCTTCTAAGGCATATTGTACTTGATCGCCGATTTTCCAAGCGACAGTGGATAATAATCCATATTTTGATTCCACAATGGTTTCTCCTGTATTCATCAACATAAAACCACCGGTTCCATATGTATTTTTGACAAGGCCTGCTTGGCGACATCCTTGTCCAAATAAAGCAGCTTGTTGATCGCCAATCACAGAAGCAATCGGAATTTGTTGGTTAAAGAAGACTTCTGGAGAAGTTTTCGTATATACTTCACAAGTCGAACGAATTTCAGGAAGAATAGATCTTGGGATATCAAACATCTCTAAGAGTTCATCATCCCATTCCAATGTATGAATATTACATAATAATGTTCTTGATGCGTTGCTGACATCGGTAATATGACATGTTTGTCCACTAAGTTTCCAAACTAACCATGTATCAATGGTTCCAAATAATAATTCATTATGTTCTGCTTTTTCTCTCGCCCCTGGCACATTTTCTAAAAGCCAAGCAATCTTGCTGGCAGAGAAATAAGGGTCGATACGAAGTCCAGTTTTTTTCTTGATCGTTTCTTCATATCCTTTTTTAATCGCTTCTTGGCATTGGAAAATCGTTTGTTTAGATTGCCATACGATGCCATGATAAATAGGCAAGCCAGTATTCTTGTCCCATAATACCGTTGTTTCTCTTTGATTGGTGATTCCAATGGCTTCGATTTCACTAGGATCGATATGTGTTTTTTGTAGGACATCGGCAATGACGGCTAATGTGCATGTCCAAATTTCATTGGCATCCAGTTCTACCCAACCTGGATAAGGATAAAATAAATGCCCTTCTTTTTGGGAAATCCCCATGATGTTCTTATGATGATCAAATAAAATGGCTCTAGTACTTGTGGTACCTTGGTCGATCGCTAATATATACTTTTTCATTTTAAAGCCTCCTGCATATATCAATGATATCTCTATTTTACCACTCCCCCTTCAACAAAGCGACCAATAGTCAGAAAAAAAACCACTCGAAAGTGGTTTTCTATTAGCTACGCAATTGCGCGTTGCAATCTTTTTGAATCGCTTGGTTGATTTCTTCAAATAAACCATTGATTTCTTGTTCCGTTAATGTATGTGTATCTGATTGGAAGACAATACGTAATGCTACTGATTTTTCTGTTTCTTTGACATGTTCCCCTTGATATACATCAAAAACTTCCACAGAGCGAATGACGTTTTCTTTTTGAACACGACCATGTTTTAAGATGACATTCTTAACATTTTGTACAGGTAAATCACGGTCGATCACAAAAGCTAAGTCACGTTGTACACTTGGATATTTTGAGATTGGTGTAAATTTAATCTTTGATTTTTTGATGGAAACCAGGGCATCAAAATCAAGTTCCATCATCACTACATCTTTGACATCCACTGCTTTGGCATATTGGGGATGGATTGTTCCTAGAATCCCAATACAATCTTTACCAATATAAATTTGGGCACTTTGATATGGATGGAAATGTGTAGTATCCATGGTGTTTTCTTTAAAAGTAACACGTTGTAAGGCAATACCTAAACGATCCAACATCAATTCTAATAAGCCTTTGGCTGTATAGAAATCACTTGGTATCTTGGCATCACACCATTTTGTTTCTTGGATCATGCCACTGATTGCCATGGCCAAATGCATGCTTGTTCCTTGTGTAGATGCTACATCACTCAATTCAAAAACATTGACATCACGAATGGTACGCGCTTGGTTATACGCAACAACATCTAACAAGCTTGGTAAGATGCTTGTACGAATAAAACGACGTTCTTCACTCATTGGACTCGCAAGTTCGATTGCTTCTTGTTGAGAAAGAATCGCATCTTGGCGTTTTTGATCACTGATCAATGTATACGTGATACAATCTTGTAATCCTTTTTGACAGAATAAATTACGAACACTACGAATCATTTGTTGTTTTGGATTCAATTTTCCTTCTGTCATTTCCATTTTTGGAAGCGTACTTGGTAAAGCATCATATCCCATGATACGAATCACTTCTTCACTTAAATCAGCCATGCCTTCAATATCCGTACGATAGCTTGGAATGGTTACCGTAAATTGATCATTGTCCACAACAGGTTGGAAATGTAAACGGTCAAAGACATCATACACTTCTTGACTTGTATATGTCGTTCCTAGGCGATCATTGATTTGTGATAATGTACAAGTTAAAACTTTTTCTTGATATCCATGATTTCCGTATTGTACAGTTTCTTCAATTTCTTTGGCATCTGCATATTCAATCAATAAACTCACTGCGCGATCCAATGCTTTTTGGCTTGCAAGTGGTTCAATTCCTTTTTGGAAACGAAGACTTGATTCAGTTGATAGATTTAAACGACGAGCGGTATTACGAATAGATACATGATCAAACATTGCACATTCGATGATTAAACCTTTTGTCGTATCAGTGATCTTCGAATCATCACCACCCATGATTCCCGCAATCCCAATTGGTTTACCTTGGTTAGTGATCACAATATCTTCTTTTTGTAGATGATATGTTTGGCCATCAAGCGCTGTATAATCACAATCAAAACCATCCGCTACCGTAATTTCTTGTGGTTGTAATGCTTCTATATCATAAAAATGCATAGGTTGTCCTGTTTCTAACATAACTAGGTTAGAAATATCGACAACATTGTTAATTGATTTCATCCCAGAAGCAAGCAATCGTTCTTGGATCCATTTTGGACTTTCTTTGATTGTAATATTACCAATGACTTTTCCTAAGAAATAAGGACATTTTTCAGTTTTACTCTCAACATGTAAAGCACTTGGTTTTCCACAATCACTTGCCCCTGCAAATGCTGGCAATTGTACTTCTCTTTGAAGAACAGCCCCTGCTTCTAAAGCCATATTAAAGGCCGCTAAACAATCACTACGATTGGGTGTCAAAGAAATATCTAAGATTTCATCATCTAAGCCTAAATAAGCTAGCGGATCATGATTACCGATAGGCGCATCTTCAGCTAAGACTTCAATGCCCGCTTTTTGTTGGTCACTTAATAAATGAGGACTTACGCCTAGTTCTAATAAAGAGCAAATCATCCCATTACTTTCTTGTCCACGAATGACCCCTTTTTTAATTTCACCACCTGGTAAGATGGCCCCTGGCAATGCGACAATCACATTTTGACCTGCGGCAACATTGGGTGCCCCACAAACGACATTGATGATTTCATCGCCAATATTTACTTTTGTACAGTGTAAATGATCACTATCTGGATGATCGACACATTCTTCTACATGTCCAATCACTAAGTTTGTCCCTTGGGATAAACGTTCAATGCCTTCCACTTCAAGTCCTGCTCGTGTAATCACATCGGCCATTTTTTCAACGGTGACATCAGAAATATCCATATAGGCGGATAGCCATTTTCTAGAAATTCTCATACTTACATCCTCCTAATCAAAACGTTTGAACAATTCACTAAAACGTTTGTCATTTGTATAGAAATGACGAATATCATCAATTCCATATTTCAACATTGCGACACGTTCGATACCCACACCAAACGCAAATCCTGAGCATTTGTCTGGATCATATCCTGCCATTTTTAAGACATTTGGATGAACTTCTCCAGCCCCTAAGATTTCAATCCATCCTGTTCCTTTACAAGTTGGACATCCTTTTCCATTACAAATATGACAAGAAACATCGACTTCTACACTTGGTTCTGTAAATGGGAAATAACTTGGACGGAAACGAATTTCACGATCTTGTCCAAATAATTTTCTAGCCATAAATTCTAACGTTCCTTTTAAATCAGATAGAGTGACTTTTTCCCCAATGACCAAGCCTTCCATCTGCATAAATTGATGAGAATGCGTCGCATCATCATCGTCACGACGATATACTTTACCAGGACAAATGACTTTAATTGGTAAATTAGGTGCTGATTCTTCTAAAACTACCATTTGGATCGCCGTTGTATGGGTTCTTAATAATCGATTTGGATCAATGTATAAACTATCTTGCATATCACGTGCTGGATGATCTTTAGGAATATTGGCTCTTTCAAAACAATATTCATCATCTACGATATCATCCCCTTCAATAACTTGATATCCAAGTCCCATAAATAAGTCTTCTAATTCTTCGACAACTAGATTTAAAGGATGACGATTGCCTGTTTCCAAGGCACGACCTGGCAATGTGATATCAATTTTTTCTTTTTGGATCTTTTCGTCCATCGCTTTTTGTTCCAAGACCAATTTACGAGCTTCCACCGCTTTAGAAATTTCTTGTTTCAAGACATTGACCTTTTGACCAAATACTGGTTTTTCTTCATTTGAAAGATTCTTCATTTCTTTCATCAAGCTTTGAACCGATCCTTTTTTACCAAGATAATTAACACGACATTCATTCAATGTTTGTAGATCATTGGCTTGTTCAATTTGTTCGATCGCTTCTTTTTGAATTTTTTCAATGGATTCCATCTCTATTCTCTCCTTTTCCCATAAAAAAAAGACGAAACTATAGGAACGATAAAAAAAACCGCGGTACCATCCTATTTCGTCTTTTGCGCACTTTATTATCATGATAACCGTTTGAAACGGAAAGGCATTACCCTTTGCTCCTAGGTGAATTCATTAAACCATCAAATACAGACCTTTCAGCCGGTGGATCTGTTTCTCTTCTCTTTCATGTTTCTGTTTAATTACTATGTCCAGTCATTGCTTTAACAGTTGAAATTATACCCAATAAAAATTTTCTTTTCAAGTCCAATTCACTTTATTATAGGCACTTTGCCCTTTTTATGTTACTATTTTATCATGATTGAATCGACACAAAATAAAAGAATTAAAGAGCTTTGTAAGCTCCATCAAAAAAAATATCGAGACCAAATGCAGCTTTATCTTGTCCAAGGAGACCACTTGATCCAAGAAGCCTTTCAAGCAGGCGTTCTACAAGAATTATATATGCTCCAAGGAGAATCTTGTCCAATTGATTTTCCATATCAAGAAGCAAGCCTTACGGTAATGAATAAGCTTTCCACACAAAATTCAGATGCCAAGATCATTGGTGTCTGTAAAAAACAAACTGTTGAGTCAACAACATATCAAAAAGTCATCGTACTAGATGATGTCCAAGATCCTGGAAATGTAGGAACCATCATTCGTACCGCTCATAGCTTTGGATTAGATGCGATTTTCTTATCCAAAGGCTGTGCTGATATCACCAACCCTAAGACCATTCAGTCTTCCCAAGGTGCGATTTTCCATATTCCTTGTATCGTTTGTAATCTTGAACAAACCTTACCCACATTAGGTCTACCACTGTATGCCACGGCTTTACATCATGAACATAAGACACTACAAGATTTATGCATTCCTAGTTCTTATGCCTTGATTGTCGGCAATGAAGGAAAAGGAGTCCATGACAGTCTACTCCAAATGAGTGATGAGATCATTCAAATTGAAATGGAGACATTTGAAAGCTTGAATGTTGCCATTGCTGCAGCCATCTGCATGTATACATTTCAATATCAAAGATAAGGATGCGAAACCATTCGCACCCTTTTTTTATATCCTTTCTTGTAGCTTGGCATCTAAGAAAACTCGAAATTGAAATTCATCTTGATCTTGTAGACCAATAAAATATAACTGATCGATATCCTCTTGATCAAACATATAGAAATGCTTAGAATCAATCAACCCTTCTGGCCATAGGCAAGCGGCATAATCATAGATCTTTTCATCTTGATTGGCTTGTTGGATTCGACCTACGATCATGATTCTTTTATGGCCTTCTTTTAATGTCACAATTGATCCTAGCGGCAACAATTCTTTCATCATTTCTTCCTTTCATTTTATCATCAATACGACACATGGACTTTAAATCCGAGGCCGGCAATAAATCCTAACTTACTACCAAAAGCCCATTCTCGACTACTATGTTTATAAGAAAGACTGGCTTCAGCACTTCCAATCGAACCAGATCCTGTCAGGCGAACCTTAGCACCGAAGATACGAAATGAAATAGACGCTTCTCCTCGTATCGCTGCTGCTCCTACGCCTACATCTAAACTTTGTTCTTTTCGATTGATCACAGCTTTTGCCCTAGCATAGACACATCCCACATCGCCTTGTGCATTGGCATAGATCCCAAAATGTCGATTTCCTAGTTGTCCATAGAGATTTCCTGAAGTAACGCTCATCATAGCTTCCATATCCAGCAACAAATGAGGATCCAGCTGTTTTTTCTTCCATACACCAAAAGAACATTCCCCTTGAGCTTGAAAATGACCTAGATCGAGGTTGGCTCCTGCTTGCATATATTTATTTTGTTTGGACACGGATACCTCTTTCCAAGAACGAGAATAGTTTAAAGAAAGAGAAGATCTTCCATCTTTTTTCATCAATAAAGAAATCCAGTCAAAGCGTTTGCCTATATGAAATTGTGGCTTTCCTTCTTGAATCGATACAACAAGATTTTGGATCTTTCTTTCCATATTCTCACTTTGTTTCGATATCTTTTGAAAATATCGGGATAAAGAACCTAATTTCGATTGAATCTTTTCATGATTCAGTTTTAAAGTTCGAGTTGGTAAAACAAGCGTTTGACTTGTCAAAGCGGATAATTGTTGTGCCAATCGATCATAGACTAGCGTGTTTGCGTACATATACTTGATACTCCTGGATTTGTCTTTGACAAAGTTGTTGAATTTGATGAATTGCTTGAATGACCGTTTGTCTTTCTTCACTATTTTCAATAGATGTATTCGCTTCTTGTTTTACAGAATCCATCATCCATAAAATGTTTTCATAATAGGTTTGAACAGGATCCTTCATGATGATATAGCTTGTGAAAGAAGCGCTTCATTTTCTTGGTAGGCATGCGCCGTTTGTTCAAGATAGTGCACATATTGATTTAAAGCTTGAATATAGGCATCAAAAACCGCTTTATTGGATTCAAATTGGTTGATCAATGTTTTTCCAGCAGGAGATTGCCAATCATTTTCCATTTGATGCATGCGTTGCCAAATCTCTTGAAAGATTGTTTGAATCTCCTGATTCTTTTGTTTGAATTGTTGTGCATAAGTTAATACATCACTTGCTTGGATTTGAATCTTTGACATAGGCTTTTTCTCCTATAGTAGTCTTCTAGCTTGTTGGATACGGTCCAACTGTAATTGTTCATACATCGAAGCACTTTTATAGAGAACTTGCGCATAGGTTTCGATCAAGCGTTGAAGTTTTTTCAATTCTGGTTGAAACTTACTCACTTGTTCTAAAAAAACGCGATGATCTTCTCCTTGCCAAGATGACTGAAGATCTTGCATCTTGACTTGAATTTGATCAATACATTGTCCATAAGCACTCGCTTTTTCTTTTAACACATTAGAAGTTTGATAAATTTGCTCATAATTGGTCTTGATCTGCATATAGATCTTATCCTCCTTTTCTAACATACAAGTAGATGATCACCAGAGACAATCTGATTTTCATCCATGGTCTTTGTACCATCGCAAACACTTTCTGTTTCAACATGGTATAAAAAATGCACATAGGTATACACATCATGAAGCCACGTATTTTGAATATCTACTAAAAAGTCATTCATGATTTCTTTTGGATCCATCCATACATCGTATTCTTGTCTGTGACAAAAGACACGAATATGAATCAAACGTTTTGAATCGTTCATTATTCTTTATTCCCCTTTTATTTCTTGGAGTATATGCATTGTATCGGCTTGCCAAAATACATTTTTTTGTGTCGATAGATACTCTTTATGGAGTAGATACGCATAATCTTGTAAACCAAGTCCCATCCATAAAAGATCAATGTCATATTGGATTTGGCTATAGTGTTTCGATTGAAAAAAATCAAGATGATCCGGCATATATAAGATATAGAGATCACTTTTTTGATCCCATGTAGTTCCCACTTTGAGATAAGGGTCGATTTGTTTCCATGAGTTGATCAGCGCATCAATTGTTTCTTTTTGTGATTGTTGCGCATAACAAATCAATAAAACTCTTTGTTGGGACCAATATAGATGTTGATGATTTTCTTGATCAAAACCAATCCATAATTTTTCTTGATGATATAAATATTCTCGCTTGACCCATACCAAGGATTGTTGCGCTTGATATCGATAAGAAAAAGCCATCAATCGATCTTGATACAATAGCCAGCCCGTATGGGCATAAAATTTCAAATCGCGAATTTGATAATTTTGAAAGAATTGTCGATAAGCATCGATAGAAATGGGTTCCAAACAAATGCGCCAACCAAATTCCGAAAGCTTTGATTCTGAAATCAAATTCAAATCATTGATCATCACAATTTCTAAACCTTTTCTTTTTAACAAGACAGAGTGAAGATGAATCCATACATCCCATGATTGTTCGATCATATTGGTATCGACATACGGATTCCATATTTCATCATGATCCATCCCAATCACTTTATCTTGATAATATACAAAGAGTGACTGTAGCCATTCTTGTAAAATGGATGGACTTTTATAAAGCACAAGAACTTGATCATGTATATCAAAATCAATTTCAATCTGTTGCCCATTTTGACAATCATCTAAGCATAGAAAATGATGGATCGGCATATGCTTTTGAATCGGATCAAAAATAATCTTTGGCATCGTAACATGAGCTTGTTCAATCGCATGAATATAGAATTCAAAAAGAGTTTCTTTTTGCGATTCTTCTTTCCTTTGATCCAAATGCCACATGGATCGTTTCCAGGGCACATGAAACCATAATCCTTGTCCTTGATAAAAATGATCTTGTTGGAAGACTTGGGCGATAAAAGATCCTGTTTTTTGAAGATAGGCGGCTTGTTTATCATGTAAGATCTCTTGACTATCCGCTTCACTATTGACTTGAAAACAAATTTTCAGCTTTGAATTGGCCCAAATTTGTTCATCGATAACGCCCATTGGTTTTTGCGTGCTCAAAATCAAATGTATCCCTAAAGATCTGCCAATACGTGCCATTTCTTTCAAGGTCTGCATAAAGTCTGGATATTGGCTTTTCAACTGCGCAAATTCATCAATGATCAAAAAGAGATGGGATATACGATCTTCTCGATATTTTTGATTGTAACTATCGATATGAGCTTGTTGTTTACGATCGTCGGCAATCATGGTCTGAATCTTTTTTTGACGCTTTTGAGTTTCGGCTTGTAGAAGCTTTGTAAATCGAACAATCGATTGATCTTCCAAATTGGTCAAATACCCTGCACAATGTGGAAATTGATAAAAATATTGACCAAAAGCTCCTCCTTTAAAATCAACTAGAATATACTGTAGATCTTGAGGTGCATTATACAAAGACAATTGTAACAACATATGCATCATCCATTGACTTTTTCCAGATCCTGTCATTCCGGCAATTAAAACGTGCGGTCCTTGGCCGTGTTCACTTAAATCAAAATAGATAGGACGATTATGATGATCCATGCCAGCTAAGATCTGATATTGACCAGGTTGTTGCCAATACGATATAAGATCAAATGACGAGGCATCAAATAAAGGACATGTATGCCAAAATGACTCTTGATCTTCTTGAAGTAAATCTAAGGTATAGCGTAATTGTCGCGTTTTCTCTTTCTGGACTTGGTTTTGAAATAAACATTGCTTCCTAATTTTTTGATCATAGGCATGAACCTCATCCTCGGTAAAGATAATTCTAGATCCTGGCCAAACAAGATCGAGTTCTTTTGTGGAAAAAAATGTCCACTGATAGGCATGAGGATCGAATTTTTGGTTTTTAAACTGTTCGATTGATTCAAACCAAAGAAGTGTTTCTTCCACTTGGCAAGAACGATAATCTAGCCACGAGCGATCCATTTGATGAGCATCCACAATCCAAACCCATTTATGTCTAGGTTCTGCCAATTTCCAATTCCATTGAAGAAATAGAAATTCAATCCCCTTTTTTTCAGGATTGCCTTGAATCCAAAGTGTTTGTCCTTCGTGAAACCAAAGAATCTGATCCATCATCTTTGTTTGTACACCCAACCACTGATCTTGAAGTTGGGTCCATGGATGATTTTTTTGTGCATACGATTGGGTTGGCACTTGTAGTTCTATAAAAGGCCATTGAACCAAGCCGATTCCTAGATGAAATATATCTTGGGTATGAAAGGAAGCATTCGTGAAATCCAAGATATAGTCTTTTTCTTTGTTTATGATCGTTTGAAACGTTTGGGATATTTGTTTGATTTGATGGGTACAAGAAGTCAAATATTCTTGATATTGATTTTCTTGTGCTTTATAAGCTTTGATCTGTTCACGGAAATGGATCTTTCTTTGAATCCATCCAAAACATAAGAAAGAAACACTCATACTCGTGCTCGAAACAAGCATCGATATCATATGTTCTATTTCAATGCTTTGGATTTGAAATAAGATCAACATGGAAATCAAAGTAGAAATGATCATCATCAAAGAAGACCCAAAGGCTTGAAACCAATTTTGTGGATGTGGTGGATTCAAATGATTGGGATTTTCAAGAATCATAACTTCTGTTTGAAGATTGGAAATGGTAAATGGTTTTCCTGGTTTCAATCGTAAAATATCTGTTTGCCTAGAATCACTCATGATCGTTGATACTTTAGTTTGACTTTGGGCATTGGTAATACAAAATGTAGGGAACATATAAATTTCAATCGGATAGATCACAATATGGTCTAATGGTTGAATCTCTTGTTGATCTGTCCTTTTTCCATTGAGATATGTGCCATTGGTACTCTTCTGATCTATGATCCAAATTTCATTTTGACTGACTTTTAACTTGGCATGACAAGATGAAATGGTCTTTTGATCCCAACAGAGATCACAAGAGGAAAGTCTTCCTATTGTGAGATCTTTTTTTAAAGGAACAAGCTGCCAACGGATGGGTTGTTTATGCCATATACATTGACAAGAATCATCTAAATCAAAAAAGGTATCTTCTTTGATGATTCTTCCTTGAACAATGAAATGATCATCTTGATATAAAAACTGAACGTGTTTCCATTGAAAGGATGATTCAAATGTCTCAACATGCACTTGTTGTTTTTCAAAGAGAAACAATCGAATCATACTTTACTTTTTTGCTTGCGATATACAAATAACGCAACAAGACAAACACCTGCCACCCAGACTAGAATCATCGCATCATGGTCTTTGACCATCAGTGTTTTTGTCATTTTGGTCATATTTCCAGAAGCATCTTTGGCAATGATTTCAATTTCATAATGACGATCTTGTACAATAAACTCATAATATTGGCGTCCTAATGCATCCGTTTTGATTTTCTTAGGATCAATTGATTCTTGATTGATTTTTAATAGTACAAATCGATCTTTTGAATATGTATTGGAATCTAATAAACAAATACGAATGCGATCTTGAGATTCTATGATTGTATCTAAAGGCTTTAAATTTTGAAGAATCTCAATTCGAGGTTGGGTCGTATCAAGCATCGTCTTTTTTTCTTCGTGCATTAATTTTTGTGATTGTGGTTCATATGTAAATGTACGAATAATCTTTTTTTGATCATTTCCCATGGTTTCTTCCTTGACCATTTCTACTTTTTTTATAGGTTCTGCAACACTAGTAGGTATGATCTTTGTGAATTGAAGTTGAAAAGCGGTTTGATTGAAATAAGCATCTTCTAAAGTGATCGTACAAACCAAGGTCTTAGAGGCTTCTAAGGAGGATAAAGCTTCTTGAATGGAAGAAAATGATAAAAAGCGTCCATCTATTTGATATTGCATCTTCTCAAATACAGGTTCATCATAGATCATTTCAACGCGGGGTACTTTTGAAAAGACAAAAGCATTTGAAGATACAAGCTGTCCATTGATTTTGATTTGATATGTTGGACTTGTTTGGTCCCAATGTACACTTTGTCGAAATTCACTTTTTCTTTGAAAAATATCTTCAATTTGAATAGTAACATCCATTGTATCAATGCCCCATTGTGAGATTTCATATGTCGATGCTAGGTCCTTTTCAATTCTTTGATCTTGAAATTGAAAGATAACTTTTCCTGATTGAATGAGATTTTTATCATACTCTAATGGTAAAATCCATTTTCCATCTTCTTGGAAGATTGGTTCTTTGATCAAACATTGAATCGGTTGGTTAATGACCTTGATCTTGCGCATCTCTTTGCCATCAATCTTCGCTTTTAAATAGGGATATGTCTTATGGATACACATCCATGTTTGATCTTGGTCCACTTGTTGATGAAAATACATGGTTTGACAAGGAAAATATTGTGTTTGTCCTTGTATCTCTTGTACCCAGATCCAGTCTTTTAATGTCGAAGAAGACATGGTGATTGAATGTTGACTTGGTAATGTATAGCCTTGATCTAAAAGCGAGGTTTTAATTTCCATTGGTTCAATCGCTTCAATGGTATATGTTTTCTTCGTAACATGTCCTGCTTTATCTTTAACGATACATTCCACAATATGATCTTCTTTGGTCACTGTCCAAGAAAAAGAAGCATCTTGGGTTTCAAAGCGTTTTTGATGGTCCACCCATAATTCGATGGATTCAATATAGTCTTCTTGAATTTGAAAGTGGATTTCTTGTGAATCTATCACACCAATGGTTTCATTGAGTACATGCGCACCTACATACCCATCAATCTTAGGTTCTTGCGTATCTAAGATCCATACTTTTTCTCCTTGTTCGATACATTTTCCCGTACGATCGACCAAAGTATACTGTAAGACATTCTTTCCTTCCTCCTTTAAAAAGAGAGAGGCATGCGGTTCATAAAATTGTAAGGGTTCATCTTGAAACAAAAAGCTACTTTTTGTGAAATCGACTGTTTCATCCAATGATATTTCAAGAGAACGTACTTGATTGATATACGGACTTTCATCAACATGAAGATAGGAGCCTTGACTTGGCGTTCCATATAAGAAAAATAATGTTGGGATCACAATGAAAGATTTCATTCGATTTGGCAAGGATCAAGACGGAATTGCCATATTTCACCTCTGTTTTCATTGATCCCATTTCGATAAGTTTCCTTATCGGATGTTCCTTTTTTAAGGCAAAGTAGTTTTATAGAGATCATATAAGTTTTGAAAATCATGATCATTTTTTAATTGATCTTGCCAGGATGAAGGAATGGTCATCGTATACTGTTCTTGACTAAAAAGAATCAGTGCATATTCTAAGGCATGACAGGCAAGATCGTGATGGAAATTCTCTTTAGAAATCATATTGAAACATTGACTGAGTTTTTCACATTGATCGATAGAAAGGGTTCTAGACTCTTTGGTTAATACCACAAGAAAACAATCTAGCTGATCAATCTTGTTGGGTGAGCGCATACCACTTTTCAAAAAACTGTCGATCATCGTTTGAATCCATGCATCTTGTAAGGGACTTCCTTCATCGACGAGCTGGTGCGCCAATAAAATCGTATTTAATATTGATTCTGTGTTTACTTTCTTTTCATATTGTAGAAAGTATTCAACATAAATAGGGTTCTCACTTAAAATAGATTCTTGTAGGAAGAATTCATACACCAAAGGTTGCACCAAGATCTTTGGTTCAATCCAATCTTTTTCAATCCATTGATATAAGTTCATCTGTCGTTGTTGCGATTTTTTTCCTTCTATGTTTTGTAAGGTAAATTGATATGCATTAACAATCGTAGTTGGACTTGGATCATTTTGATAACGAGTGAATGGATTAGGATCATCTTGTGTACCAAGAAGGCAGATTATAAGAGGTACACAGACAATCATCAGTAAAAAGAAAGGATAAAAACGTTGGATAAAGATACCACGGATCAATTGTTTGGTAGAATGAATCCTATGCTTTACCTTTTTTTCTTGACACCGTTGAATCAATCGATGATAGCGTTTTGACATATGAAAGTCTTGACATAGAACTCCCAATCCATAGATATCAATTTCTATGCCTTTTTGTTCATGGTTTGATAATTCAGGCGCTTGATTATTTTTTGAGGCAAAGTAAACTTGCGTATTGCCGATTGGCACTAACGCATTAAAATCAATTAAATATAACGTATGACCTTCCATAATAAAATTTTGTGGTTTGATATCGATATATAAATATCCTTGATGATGGACTTGCGAAATATGATGAATCGCTTGTAGAAAAACTTGAATTTTTTCTTTTTCAGAATGCTCTTGCGTAAGCCAAGTATCTAGACGTATTCCTGGAAAATACGTGATCACGATGCCGGTTTCTAAAGAATCTTCAATCACATCATATAAGCTTGGGAAATATGGATATTGGTTTTGACTTAAGAAATCAAGCTCTAATAAAAACTGATGTCGATAAAGATTCGATGCTTTTTTAGAAATCCATTTAATGATACAGTGTCTTGCGGTCATCATATCTTCGACGAGTTCTACTCTAGAAAATGATGTCTTCGAAAAAATGCGTAACACCGTATAGCGTGACTTCATTTATTCTTGGTGAAAACTACATTCTTGATTCCCAAATCGTAATTTCATCCCGGAATGTAAACGCATTTTTCTTTGTACACGCTTTTCATTCAGATACGTTCCATTCGCACTTTTTAAATCTTGAATATAGTAACGTTCATTTTCACAATGAATACGTGCATGTTTTAAAGAAACATCATTTTCCATAAGACGAATATCACAAGCCATGCTTCGACCAACCAATGTGTCTTCACTTAACAAATCGTATTTTTCATCTTGATAGATCAAATAAGCCTTGGATGGATTTTTAACACCAATTAACTGCGTCTTATTTTCTTCTACGATATCTTCTTGGATATATAACGGTTCAAATACAACTTGCGAATGAATCGGATGGTCACATTTAAATTTTTTAATGGGTTTATTAAAGAAGTGCCATCGTTTTATTTGTTGATGTCGTAACGCTTGTAAACCTTGAATCAAGTTTGGAATAGAAAACTCCTTTGAATGAGATAACGTATAGATATAACCAATCATTTCATAATGATCTTGAATTTTAAGATGATGTAAGAGATCTTCCATCAATTGATGAAGCTCTTCTTTTTGATGCATCCAATATTCTATTTTTAAAGGAATGACTAAAAAATAAAACACATCTCCCCAAGCGCTCACATAGATCTTATCCAAATCTAATACAACATATTTATCGCGATTACAACCTAGGATGGCTTCTAAAAGATCAATTAAGAATACATATCCTTCTTCTTGGGTAAAATGAATTTGACTTAGAAAGTCTTTCATACTGACCAAATTGGATACTGTATATGACAATCGTTGTTTCTTTGGATCGACAAGCACACATCGTAAGCAACTTTGATCCCGCTCCATCTTTTCAAAGCAGGAAAGATCCATGGCTTCTTGTGGGATGATCTCACATTGAATCATCGTTTGATTTTGATAGATCCATTTTATAGGTGGTTCCATGTCTTTCCTCCTTTTTATTTGCCTCACTCATGTATTCACTTATGCTTTGAAAAAAAGGAAAAAGTGTTTAGAATATTCTTATGCAAAAAAAAATTATTTGTTTTCACGCATGGATTCTCAATCCATTGCTCAATCTTTTCCCAATATTTTGGATCGATATCTTCTATGACAATCAAACCTATATTGGAAATACTTTAGATCATCCTCTGTATTTGATCCTATGGTCTTTTTCTAGTGCCCTTGGGTTTTATTTCTATTCGAAAAAAATATGGGATTCAAGTCATGTTCCCTATCCTAAAAAAACATTTTTCTTTCTTTGTTTAGGCATGTGTCTTTCTTGTTGGATTCCTTATTCTGATCAACTTCCCGTTTGGATCAATGATTTCCATGTATGGATGGCTATTCTATGCGTAAGTGGTTTTATCTATTTATGGATTCGCCCCTTCTTTTTTTACTCTCTTTTTTATACGATGCATCAAAAACAACTGCATATTTTATATATGATCTTTTTTCTTTGTCTATGTGCTATGATTGCCCCAGGACATATTACTTCTCTTTGCGAAATTCTCTTTTCTTTTGGTGTCAATGCATATCTTGCCTATTGGATCCTTTATAAAGCTTAAAAAAAACAGTGGAAAATCCACTGTTCAGACTGTTGACAAAACCCCATACCTTTTCGTAATGATATGGGGTTTTTATCGATATAGGCAATTTTTATGATGAAATTGTCTTTTTTTTCTTATTGATTGGCAAATTGCGCATTGTATAAACGTGCATATACGCCATCTTGTTGTAACAATTGAGCATGTGTTCCCATTTCTACGATATCCCCATGTTCCATCACTAAAATTTGATCAGCATTCACAATAGTCGATAATCGATGCGCAATCACAAAGCTCGTTCGATGTTTCATGACTTCATCCATTGCCGCTTGTAAACGTCTTTCTAAACGTGTATCCACTGAGCTTGTCGCTTCATCTAAGATCAAAACTTCTGGATCTTTCAAGATCGCTCGAGCAATCGTCAATAATTGTTTTTCGCCTTGCGAAATATTCGATCCCTCTTCATTGATCAAAGTATCATACCCCTTAGAAAGCGTACGAATATAATGATGCACATTGGCCGCTTTGGCAGCTTGAATGACTTCAAACTTTTGCGCATCTTCATTTCCATATTTTAAGTTCTCTTCAATGGTCCCTTCAAATAACCAAGTATCTTGTAAGACCAAGCTAAATAAATTTCGTAAATCATGATAAGAAAGTTCTCGAATGTCGATCCCATTGATTTTGATGGATCCTGCTTTGATATCATAAAAACGTAAAAGTAAGTTTGTCAAAGTCGTCTTTCCAGCGCCAGTAGGTCCAACGATTGCCACCGTTTGTCCTTTTTTAACTGTAAAATTGACATCTCTCATCAATAAATTTTCCCCATATCCAAATTGAACATGGTCAAATTCAATCGTATCGACATGATCAATCGTCTTGATGGATGCTTGGTCGTTGAGATCTTCTTGATCTAAGAATAAGAATAAACGAGACATCGCTGAGAAAGCCGATTGAACTTGAGAAGAAAGTTGAGAGACTTGTGAGATGGGATCATTGATCTGCCAAATATATCGAATAAATGCTTGTAGCTGACCAATGCGAATGGTACCCGATAATACAAGGAAACATCCATATAACGCAACGATAGAAATAGTAAGATATGTCAATAAGCTACAAATTGGCGAAATCAAGCTTGACGCAAACTGCGCTTTAAAGCCATCAATGCGCATTTGTTCATTCACCGCTTTAAATTTTTCTAAGGAACGTTCTTGTTGGTTATACATCACAATTTCTTGATACCCGTCATAAAGCTCATTGACCGTACCATTTAAATTGGCCAGTGTGTTTTGTTGGCAATCAAATAATGGTTGAGATCGTTTGACAATAAAATTAGACACCAAACCAATCAAAGGTAGTACAAAGAGAATAATCAATGTCATTTCTATATGAATCGTTGACATCATCGTCAAAACAAAGAGTACTGTGCATACCGCAGAAACAACACGTGATAATGTTTGTTGCAGCGCATTCGATAATGTATCGACATCATTGGTAATTCGACTCAACAATTCGCCAGTCTTTTCAGTATCAAAATAAGAAACAGGCAAATGATGAATCTTAGATAAGATCGCATTTCGGATATCATACATCGTCTTTTGAATCGCATCGGTCAAAAGAATCGCAGAAGCATATTGAGACCCTGTCTTTACAATATAAATGCCCCCTAAGACCAACATAATTTGTAAGATTTTGTCCATTTGAATATGGGCACCAACGACATTCTTTGTCATTTGTTGAAGATCCGCCGCGATTTGCGTTGTGATCATCCCTTCCACACTCGGATTGACCGCAAACGTAATTTGAGCCACGATCACCATCGAGATACCACCCAACAATTTCCATTTATACGGATGAAGATATCTCATCAAATGCGATAAACAATCACGAAATTTCATCTTCTCAGACTTCATGGAGCGCCAACTCCTTTCTAGACAATTGCGATAGTGCGATTTCTTGATATGTTTCACACGTCTTCAATAACTCTTCATGTGTTCCTTGTCCCACTAATTTTCCTTCATCTAAAACAAGGATCTGATCTGCATCCATGATAGTACTGATTCGTTGTGCTACAACTAAAAAGATCGCATTTTGTACTTCTGGCTTTAATGCCTGTCTAAGATTCGCATCGGTTTTGAAATCTAAGGCACTAAAAGAATCATCATATAAATATAAAGATGGTTTCATTAAGATTGCTCTTGCGATAGACAATCTCTGCTTTTGACCCCCTGATACATTGGTTCCATCTACAGCAATTTCATCTTGATAACCATGTGCTCTCACCGAAATAAAATCACTTGCTTGGGCAATCGCTGCCGCATGTTCAATCTCATCCATGGTAGCCTCTGGTTGACCAAACGCGATATTAGATGCAATAGATCCTTTAAATAAATGCGCTTTTTGTGCTACATATCCCATTTGCGCCCGCAAGCTTTTTAATTGATATGTACGAATATCTTTTCCATTGATCAAGATATTTCCTTTACAAACATCATAGAAGCGAGGAATCAATTTGACTAATGTACTTTTTCCAGATCCTGTACTTCCGATGATTGCGATTTTTTCTCCCGCATGGGCTGTAAAAGATATATCACTTAATACCGCTTCTTCACTACCAGGATATGAAAAAGATACATGATCAAATTGTAACGTTTCAATTTGATCCAATGTGATAGCTTGACTAGAATCAGTAATTGTCGGTTTTGTGTTCAAGACTTCCATGATTCGTTTGGCAGAAACATTGGCTCTAGGATACATCATAAAGACCATACAAAATAAAAGAACACTCATCATCACATGAAATAAATATTCGATAAAGGCAAGTAGATCCCCTAAGGTAATCGCATTGACTTGTAACAATTGACAAGAAACTAGATATACACCAATCGAGGCAATATTCATCAATAAAAAGAAAGTTGGTTCCGTACAAGACATCAATTTAAATAATTTTCCACTTTCTTGACGATAATAATCATTTTTCTTCGCAAAACGATCATGTTCATATGTTTCTTGATTAAAAGAACGAATGACCCGGATTCCCGTGATATTTTCTCGTAAAATCTGATTGATTCGGTCAATGCTTGTTTGTTGATGTTCACTGATTGGCTCACTCACCTTAGCGACAAAGAAAACCCCTAGTAAAATCAATGGAATCGTTGCCAAGACAATATATGATAATGGCAAAGAAATCTTTATGATCAATGTGATTGAAACAATCATCATTACCGGTGTCATTAAAGCCATCCGTAAAATCACATTCAAAAACAACATGATCTGATACGCATCATTATTAGTTCTTGTGATCATACTACTGATCCCAAAATGATCCATTTGTTCACTTGAAAACTTTTGCGCATGCGCATAAACATCATCACGAATATCACGCGTTACATTGGTTGAAATCTTCGCACATGTATATCCTAAGACAATCGTTCCTAGGACCCCAACGATAGAAATAATCACCATGATGATCCAATAATTCCATAAAGATGACGATTGATTGACATTGACCCCTTCATCGATCATCTTTGAGATTAAAGTAGGAATGCCCAGTTCTACCAAGGCAAATCCAAAAACTGAGAGACAGTCAATCAAAAATAAACCTTTATATCGTTTTAAATAATGCACAATCAATTGCACGATATCCCTCCTTTTGATCAAAATTTTCTATATTTTATCATAAAAAAAGAGGGGAAAGATACCCCTCTAGAATGAAAGATTATTATCCTAATTTTTCTTGAACTGCTTGTAATACATCTTCCATTGTTTCTTTTTGTAAGCATTCTTGTGCAAATTCTTGCATTTCTGCATAACTTAAAGATTTAACAACTTTTCTAGCTTTCAAAATTTGTGTAGCACTCATAGAGAATTCATCCAATCCCAAACCTAACAAGATTGGTACAGCATTTGGTTCTCCTGCCATAGCTCCACACATACCAGCCCATTTTCCTTGTGAATGCGCTCCTTCAATTGTTTTTGCGATCAAACGCAATACACTTGGGTTATATGGTTGATATAAGTAAGAAACATGTTCAGACATACGGTCAGCTGCCATAGAATATTGAATCAAGTCATTTGTTCCGATTGAGAAGAAATCTGCATATTTAGCGAATTGGTCAGCCAACATCGCAGCTGCAGGAATTTCCACCATCATACCAACTTCAATGTTATCAGCAACCGCAACACCTTCTGCGATCAATTCAGCTTTTACATCTTCGTAGATTGCTTTTGCATCACGGAATTCTTTAACAGTTGCGATCATTGGGAACATGATACAAAGTTTACCATATATAGAAGCACGACATAATGCACGTAATTGTGTACGGAAAATATCAGTTTCTTTCAAACATAAACGAATGGCACGATATCCTAAGAATGGGTTCATTTCTTTAGGGAATTCATAGTAATCCAAGTGTTTGTCCCCACCGATATCTAATGTACGAACAACAACTTTCTTTCCACCCATTCCTTCTAATACTTGTTTGTAGGCTTCAAATTGTTCGTCTTCTGTTGGAAAGTGATCAGAATCCATATATAAGAATTCTGTACGGAATAATCCGACACCTTCTCCACCATTTTTCAAGACACCTTCAACATCTTTGAATCCACCGATGTTTCCAGCCAATTCCACTTCATGACCATCTTTTGTAACTGATTTTTCATGAAGTAATACTTTTAATTCTTCTTTTTCCTTAGCATAAGCTGCTGCTTTTTCTTGGTAACTAGCAACAGTTGCTTCATCAGGGTTAACAACAATTTCACCACTGATCGCATCAAGAGCCATTACATCACCAGTTTGACAAGCATCACATACACCAGGGCATCCTACAACTGCAGGAATTTCTAAACTGTTTGCCATAATTGCTGAGTGACTTGTTTTACCACCGATTTCAGTAGCAAATCCTTTTACATATTCATTCAATTGCGCTGTATCACTAGGTGTTAAGTCATGCGCAACGATAATAGAATCTTCATCAATTGCGGTTAAATCAGGAATAACCAATCCCAATAAGTTACATTTTAAACGGAAAGTAACATCTTTGATATCAGCTGCTCTTTCACGGAAATAATCATTATCCATAGCTTCGAACATCGCAACCATTTGACCTGCTACAGTTTCTGTTGCGTATTCCGCATTACAGCTTTCTGTTTCAATCATATTTTTGATTTGACTTGCCAATTCAGGGTCTCCAGCCATCATCAAGTGAGCATCAAAAACAGCCAATTCTTCAGGTTTCAAACGTTTTGCCGCACGTTCTTTAACACCTTCAATATCTTTTACTGTTTTTTCCAAGGCACTATCGAATTTTGCGATTTCATCCGCAGCGACACCTGATTTTTTTTCAATGACAACAGTGGGAGTTTCTAATTTGTATACTTTAGCAACGGAAACACCAGCACTTGCCGCAATTCCTTTTAACATGATTCATCCTCCTAAATTTGCGTTTCATAACGCTTTCAATCGAACTAATTCTACCATTTTTTACCTTTGATATCAATATCCCTTGACGGCAATGATACAATAATACAACATAGGAGGCAATCTATGAAAAAACGTATTTTATGGATCACCATTTCCCTTGGTATCATGTCTTTAATCTTTTATTTTTCAAGTCAAAATGGCGAAACCTCACAACAAACCAGTGATTTTTTTCTTCCCTTACTACAACATATTCCCAATGCTTCTTTTCTCATTCGAAAAACGGCACATTTTACAATCTTTGGATGTCTAGGCCTTTCGTATTATCAATCCTTATCCACTTTTCCAATCAAAAAAAGAACTTGTATACTTCTATCCATTATCCTCGTATTCTGTTATGCGATTTCTGATGAAATCCATCAAAGCTTTACCAATGGACGCTCTTGTCAACTCTCTGATGTCTTCTTAGATACTTTTGGTGGATCTACATATATAATATTGTGTACCCTATATCAAAAAAGAGCCATCTAGTTTCAACTAGATGGTTCTTTCTCTTTTAGTCATTTAATGATTCAATGATACGATCCACTAACGCATCCATATCAACCGCATTTGAATCCTTCAATGCGCTTACGACATTCACTTCTTCATTAATTACCGTCATTTGTTTCATTTCATTGTCTAAGAAATTACGGATCAAGCTACCAGCTTTTGGTGCCCATGTTCCATTTTCAATGATTGCACAAGTACGATTTTGTAAAGACAATTCTTTGATATGATTTAAGAAATCATGCATAACTGGATACATTCCTAAGTTATAAGTCACACTTGCCAATACCATATGACTATATTTGAATGCTTCAGAAACCAAATAAGATACATGTGTATTTGATACATCATATACAACAACATCTTTGATTCCACGTTCTACCAATTTAGTAGCCAAGACTTGTGCCGCTGCTTCTGTATTTCCATACATAGAAGCATATGCGATCATGACACCTTTCTTTTCTGGTGTATAAGTTGCCCAAAGCTTTGTCTTTTCAATAATATATCCCACATTTGTACGCCAAACTGGTCCATGAAGAGGACAAATTACTTTAATATCCAAGTTTGCTGCTTTTTTCATTAAGTTCATTACTGGCGTTCCATATTTACCAACGATATTTGTATAATAACGACGAGCATCATCTAGCCAATCACGATCAAAATCAACTTCATCATCAAATAATTTTCCATCTAATGCCCCAAATGTACCAAAGGCATCTGCTGAGAATAAGACACCATTTGTTGTATCAAAACTAACCATTGCTTCTGGCCAGTGCACCATTGGTGCTTGGACAAACGCAATAGTATGTTTTCCGAAACATTTTGTATCTCCTTCTTTGACTTCAATCGTTTTTCCATCTACATCAAAGCCAAATTGATACATCATCATCACTGCTTTTGAAGTAGCGATCACTTTTGCGTTAGGATATCGCAATAAAACTTCTTCTAAGCTAGCACCATGATCTGGTTCCATATGGTTGATCACGATATAATCTAAATCACGTCCATCTAAGACATGTTCTAAGTTTTCTAAAAATTGACGGCATACAGACCAATCTACAGTATCAAACAAAACGGTTTGTTCATCCAATAATACATAAGAGTTATAAGATACCCCTCTAGGAATTGGATGGATATTTTCAAATAAGGCAAGACGATGATCACTTGCACCAATAAAATATAGATCGTCAACTACTTTTCTAACATTATACATATTATTCCTCCTCTAAAACTTCAATAAAATCTGATTTAGGATCACCACAGTCTGGACACACCCAATCTTCTGGTAATTCATTAAATGGGGTACCTGGTTCTACACCTTGGTCTAAATCCCCTACCATCATATCATATTCATGGCCACAACCTAAACAAACATGACGTTTATATGGTAATTTTTCTTTTTTCATAAATGGTTTTGGGATCTTGACCATAGGTCCCGCTGGTTTTTTATCCCCTGTATCTAATAATTCAATCAATAGAGGAAGAATTTCAAAGATATCGCCAACAATACCATAATCCGCGTTTTTAAAGATCGGTGCTCTTGGATCTTTATTGATGGCGACAATTGTTGTTGCCTCTGTAATGCCTTTTAAATGTTGACTTTGGCCACTAATTGCACATGCGATATATAAGTTGCCTTTAAATTTTTGACCAGACATACCAACATAACGATCCATTGGTACATAGTGTAATGTTTCTGCCACAGGACGACTACTTCCTAGAGCGGCCCCTGCTGCCTTCGCTAAGTTTTCCACCAATGCCATATTTTCTTTGGCACCAATTCCTTTACCAATAGAAACGACACGTTCCGCTTCTTGAATTGGTGTATTCATATCAATGCCCACGGTAAAGTCATACCCATCTTTTTGTAAGATTTCTACCAATTGCTTAGCTTGTTCCAAAGGTGTTCCAGTCAACAACTTTTGTTTACGTGGTCCTGTGATCCCCGTTGGCTTTTGCATAACCGCTTTAGATTTCGTATTCGTTTTGATCTTTCCTAAAATATGACTTGCGATTACCACACGTTGAATCTCATTGGTTCCTTCATAGATCGTTGTGATCTTGGCATCACGATACATACGTTCTACATTCATTCCTTTTAAGTATCCGCTACCACCAAAAATTTGTAGAGCATCATTACATACTTCTAATGCGATATCAGAAGCATACATCTTAGCCATCGCTGCTTCTTTTCCATAGCTTTCATGATTGTGTTTTAATTCAGCAGCACTATAAACTAGGAAACGTGCACAACGTAATTTAGTAGCCATATCAGCTAGTTTAAAGCTAATACCTTGATTGGCTGCGATCGAAGCCCCAAATTGTTCTCTTTCTTTTGCATAAGCTAAAGCTTCTTCATAAGCTCCTTGAGCAATTCCTAGAGCTTGGGCTGCAATCCCGATACGTCCACCATCAAGTGTTGACATTGCAATCTTAAAGCCTTGTCCTTCTTTTCCCAATAAATTTTCTTTTGGAACTTTTACATCATGGAAAATCAATTCTGCTGTAGAAGAAGAACGAATTCCTAATTTGTC
>Kit_p2__coassemble_659_pt1 | contig 30344 bp, 33 predicted proteins | sample Kit_p2__metabat2_low_PE_059 | metagenome-assembled genome bin Kit_p2 | reverse complement strand
TACAAACAATTGTGACGTTATTTATGTCATAACAACAAATTGAAGGTTAAGCCTTTTTTATTCTTCTTAAAAAGAAAAGACGAAATGAATCGTCTTTCCCTATGAAAACGTTTGTCGTTATCTATATTCTTATTGATCTTTGCGACGTTTTAATACCGCTAAGATACTAGCACCGATTGCTGAAGCACTTGCTGTACTTGCGAATAATCCCATACCAGTCATAGCTCCCGTATTGGTTCCTTTGCCACTTTCTGATGATGTTCCAGCTTTTTTATCTTCTACGGTAATTGTCACTGTCTTTGTTCTAGAAGCCCCTTGAGAATCCGTTACTTTATAAGTCAATTTATATTGACCTACTTTATTTGTATCCACTGTGCCTTTGACTTCTACTTTCAATTTTAATCCTGCTTTATCATCTTCTTGATCAGATACTTTGACAATTGACATCGGATCAAATTTTGAACCTAATGCGATCGTTGTATCTTTTACATCAAGATTTGGTGGTGTATTTAAAACGACTGGACGTGGATTGACTTTGACTGTCAATGTTTTTGTTGCCGTATTTCCAATCGCATCACGAATACTATACGTTACTGTATATGTACCAGGTTGTGCTGTATTGACATTATGTTCAATTTCTACTTGATCACTAATATCTACACCATCCTCTGTTGCGGTTACATATACTTTTGGATCAAACGCATCATTTTGATTTAATACCACAGTATCCGTTGTTAATTCTAACGTTGGAGCCGTTTTATCTAATCGATAGTACCATGGAGACGACACTTCATCTCTTGATTTCGATGTATCCATTTTGAAGCTTATATAACGAGTATCGTCTTCTAATACCGCTGTTGCTTGGACAACTGTATTTCCTTGTCCATCCTCACTATAGATTAGATTTTCCATATAACTTGTCTTGATATGATCTATACCTTCCCCATATTGTTCAAGATGCATATCTTGATTTTTGATATTTTTTACTTTTTCAAAAGTTGTTTTTCCATTTGAATTTGGTAATTTTTCCCCGAAGATTGCATGTTTTCCATCATTGATAAATTGAACTTTAATTTCCGTTTTCCCATCTTCACGAACTTTTTCACTGATAATTTCAAAATGTCCTTGTTCTTTACCAGAACGTAGTCCATCTTCTGTTAATCCGATAAAAGAAGTAGAGTCCGCTGCTTTTTCCATCTTTTTGATAGCTTCTAGGTACTCGTTATACCAACCCTCCATTTGTCCTGGATTATCTGGGTTTGATCCGCCTTGTCCTGGCATTACTTCAAAATAATTACCATTTGTTCGATTGTGTGTTACTTCATACATGTTCAAAACGTCAATAATCGTAGACGCATCATATTCTAAATAATTGAACTTTTTAGGAGAATATTTCTTATTCAATTCGCTCACTTTTACAACATATGCCTTAGCCGGAATATTAATCGTATAATAATCAATCTGCTTTTGTGCATAATCTTGTGGGTTTTCTAGTGCTTTTTTACCATTTTTTAATTGTTCATCAAACTTTTTAATTAACTCATTGTCCGATGTAAATCCTTCCCAAGTTTTAATTGCTTCTTGAAGTTTTGCGATATCTCTAGCACTATATGTTTCGATCGCGTTTTCTAATGTTTCTAAAGCTACAGAGTAATCTGTCCCAGGTGTTTGAGCTGCTGTTTTAGCAGATTCAATGGCTTTTTTGAAAGTTTCATGACGATCTTTATATTCAGATGGATATCCATTTTCATCAAATTTATCATATAAAGCTTGTGCTTCTTTGATTTTGTTTTGTAAATCAATCAATCCTTGTTCAGATCCATCTTTTGAACCATAGATTTCTACTTCTCCAGTCGCAACAACAGTCGAATGCTTTGAATCAATCACAAGCTTGATCGCATTGGCTTTTACAGGCGCGAACGCAATGGTAGTCAATGCAACATCAGTATCATTGATATCTGTTTTATTCGCCACTTGTTTATAAGAAGCGCCTCCATCCTCACTTACTAGGACTTGACATGAAGATGGAGCTCCATTTCCTACAGAACCTCCTACACTTCTTGGCGCAATTTTTACAGTATCAATGTTGTAAAAAGTATCTAACTTAAATACATATTCTTGTGGTTTCGCAACAGAAGGGTCATTATAGTTACTGTTTGTATATGTTTCAAATTTACCATCAAAACTTGCTTCTATTGTATCCCCATCACCACCAGGACCATAACTTTTTGCGGAAGCCTCCTTGATTTGAGCGCCAAGTTGAAATTTTGTAGAAGTTTCTTCTGCATAAACCATTAATGTATTCAATGGACTTGCAACACTCACAAATGCAGTACTTGCTGCTAAAGCTAATTTTCCAACTAAAAGTAATCTATCTTTTTTCATATTATTTCTCCATTTTCTCTATTTTTTTCTTCTCTTTAAAATTTCTACTACGCCAAGTCCAGCTGCAGAAACCCCTAACATACTCGTCAATAAACCTGTACTTGTTATTAGTCCTGTATTCTTTCCTTGATCTTTTTTAGGTGTTTCTTTGTCAACTGACTCTTTTTTATCAATGACTTTAACTTTTACGGTTTTGACAACAGTCACTCCATTTTTATCCGTAATCGTATATTTTACTGTATAATCACCAACTTTTGATGTATCTACATTACTTTCAAATTGAATAGAATTCGTAAGATCCACACCGTCTTTATCTTTAGCCGATACGCCTTTCATCGGATCAAACTTGCTACCTAATTCGATTGTAACTTCATCAGCTGGCACTGTGATGACTGGTGGTATCACTTCTGGTTCTACATATTTGCCTGTATAATATGTACCTAAAGAAGATGTTGTATATCTTCCATTATTCCATTGTGAAATATCTAGATCAATCCCTGATTCTTGAGGAACATCTAATTCATATGTAAAGCCATCTACAACTTTGTCCCCTAGATTTTCTAATTCAAAATATTCTCTTGTTCCATCTGGTTTGGTTACGACAATGTCCAAATCTAATTTATCGTTTCTATACATCCATTTTTCATATGGACGAAGACCCCATTCTTCTTTATGAGATGATGCTGGCCCTGTATGATTATGGAAATATCCCCCTGTTAAAGGATCAGTCCCATCATTAATAAATGTAACTGTAATCGTAGATGTTCCATCATCATTGATCACTTCATTACTTACATATAGTTTTCCACCGCGTGAAAGATCTGCTTGATATCCAAACCATCCATCACCATACATCGATTGGTCTGTCCAACGTGTTCTAAATCCTGCTTCTACCCCAGATTGTCCATCAGAACGTACTTTTAAATTTTCTCTTGTTGATTTTAAATTATTTAATAAAGTTTGCGCCAATTGTGGATCAATCGTCGTTGCTGCTTTATCAATCTCAGCTTTAGCTGCTTGATAAGCTGCTGTAAAAGTCTGCCAAGATTCTTTTACATATTGAGGTAGATTTTTTTCATACTGTAAATCAATAATAAATTGATGCGCTTCATTAAATTCTGTTTTCAAAGCTGCTAAATTGGCATCGATCTTTGCATTCTTTAATTCTTCAAAAAGAGGAACCAATTCATCATATACCTCCGTATAATCTTTACTAGAGTTACTATATACTTTGGTTTTTGCTGATTTAATTTTTTCTTTGAATGCGTTAAATTTTGTCAAATCATATTCTGCTTCATTGAATGTCAAAAATTCTCTATACATTTGATCAATCTTTTTAGAACTTTCACTCATAATATTTTGAGGTTTTTTCATATTTGATAAATCATTTTTCAAATAGTAGCACTGCCAAGATAGTTTCGCTGTATTTTGACCATTGACAGGATCTTGTAACACTTCTCTTGCTTTCGATATATCTTCCCCGTATGCTTTCTCCCGGTCATAACAATATTTATCTGGTGTCAAAGAAGCTTCTATTTCAGTAATTAAATTTTCTAAGTCACTACGATATTGTTCTACTGGTTTAGATGGATCTTCCTCAGGGGCAAAATTAGAAACCACTGCTGGTTCAGATACGGTATCTTGCGATGTAGATTCTTGAGCCAATACAGGAAATGAAGAAACTACACTCAAACTCATTGATGTAGCCATAATTGTCGTAAGTGTTGTTTTTCCGATTTTAATGATATTTTGATTCATATACAATTTCTCCTTGCTTAATATGTAAGCGTTTTCTCGCTCTATTATAATATGTTGATATTTCGGTTATAAATTCATTTACTATTTAGTACAATGATTTTTTAAAAATGATAAATAACTAATATAAATCAATAAAAACTAATAAAAAAATATTTATTATTTTTTATTAGTTACTAAAAAAGTAATAATGATATTCATATATATGATGAATTTAAACACGAAAAAAAAGGACTGTCTAAAGTCCTTTGTATCTAGATAAAAATTGTTGTGTTCTTGGTTTTTGAGGGCGATTGAAGATTTGATCAGGAGTACCTTCTTCTTCAATCACACCTTCATTCATAAATATGATGCGATCGCTTACTTCTTTTGCAAACTGCATTTCATGGGTAACGATGGCCATCGTCAATCCATCTTCTGCCACGTTTTTCATGACTTGTAAAACTTCTTGCACCATTTCTGGATCTAATGCACTTGTTGGTTCATCAAATAATAAAACTTCTGGGTCCATGCATAACGCTCTTGCGATCGCAACACGTTGTTTTTGTCCTCCTGATAATCTTGCGCTTGGTTTATTCGCAAAATCAATCATGCCAACACGTTGTAAATAATATTCTGCTTTTTGTTTTGCTTCTTGTTTGGAACGCTTTAATACTTTGATTTGTCCAATCATACAATTTTCTAAAACGGTTAAATGATTGAATAAGTTAAAGCTTTGAAAAACCATTCCTACTTTCGAACGATATGTATTCACATCCATATCTTTTGATCCGATAACTTGATCATGATATAGAATTTGTCCATCATCAATCCGTTCTAATAAATTGATACAGCGTAACATCGTTGATTTTCCACTTCCGCTTGAACCAATAATTGTCACAACTTCTCCTTTATGGATACTTAGGTTGATATCATGTAAGACTTCTAAGTTTCCAAAATGTTTTTTTACATGTTGCATTTGAATAATTTCTTCCATGACCATCCTCCTAACTACAATAATCTTTTGATACTTCTTGTGTATCCAATCGTTTTTCTAAGAAATTTAATAATAGGGACGCTAAAGTTGTTAAGAATAAGTAAATCAAAGCCGATACTAAATATGTTTCCGCAAATTTTAAATTGGTTCCCGCAATCGATGTCGTTTGAAAGAACAATTCCGTTACACTGATTACATTCAACATCGAACTATCTTTGATATTGACAATCAATTGATTTCCAATCGAAGGGAATGTATTTTTGATAGCTTGTGGAAAAATAATATAGAAAAGCGTTTGTGTCGTGCTCATTCCTAAGCTCATTGCCGCTTCATGTTGTCCGCGATCCACAGATTGGATTCCTGAACGAATGATTTCTGACATATAAGCCCCTGTATTAATGGAAATGATTACAAGACCGGCAGTTAATGCTTGCCAATGTAAAACCGGTTTTAAGAAATAATATATAAAAACAGCTTGTACGATCATTGGTGTTCCACGAAATACCCAAATATAAAAACTAGTGATCCAACGGCCTAAACGTTTAATGATTTTGGTCCATGTAGAATCATAAGAATGAATTTCTACAGATCGAATACCTCCAACGATCAATCCGATTAAAAAACCAACAACGGTTCCCACCAACGCGAATAAAAGAGTAATCTTTACTCCATATAGAAACAATGGTAGATTGTTTTGAAAGATTTGGAATGCTTTTGAAAAATCAACTGTCATGATTAATCCTCAGCTGGTTGATTTGTGACTGCTTCTTGCATCCACTTTGTACGAGTCTCATGATCTAAAGAATCCAATGCTTTTTGAACCTTTTTGAAGAATTCACTATCTCTAGTTCCTTCTTTTAACGCAATAGATACCGTTGTATCACAATCAAATCCTTTTCCTTGATCAAAACGAACAACCGTTAAATCAGGATTGGCTTCTAGTACACCTTGGGCAACGGCCATTTCTGCTGTAATACCATCCACATCTCCTTGTTGAAGTGCAACAACCATTTCTGGATATGTTTTCTTTGGAGTTACGTGATTTACACCTTGAATTTGATCAATTACAGTATCATAATTGGTTCCTTTTTGTCCTACAATATTTTTTCCCGTAAATTGTTGAACATCGGTATATGTTGCTTCTTCACTATCTTTTCGAACGATCATAATCATACCTTCACTGTCATAATATGGAGTCGTGAAATCAGCGCCTTGTTCACGTTCTTCATCACTAGTCATTCCTGCGATAATCGCATCGATTTCTCCGCCTTCAAGACCAACAAGTAAACCATCCCAATCAATTTTTTTGATTTCTAGTTCCATACCAAGTTCATCTGCTAGATATTGAGCGACGCGGACATCATATCCATCGGCATATCCTGCGCCTCCTAGTGAAACAGAAGTATCTGTTTCTTGGCTAGTTTGCCAATTGAATGGAGCATATCCACATTCCATTCCAACAACGAAAGTGTCTTTTTCTTCAGGTGCTTGACTTGCACATCCAGTCAAGACCATAGAAGCAATTGCGAGTGAAGTAAATAGTTTTTTCATAGTTATCCATCCTTTCCAATCGGAAAAAAATAGAAAAAAGCTATGTGTTATCCACATAGCTTTCGAAAAATCTCATTTGCTAAATAAGATAACCCCTCTTCAATACTGAAGGAGTGCGTTGGGTATTCCCCAAAGCCCCAAGAATGAGAATCGCCATTTTCATTCTTTCGGCGATGATTACCTTTCTTACACTTCATCCTATGCCTAGTCCATGTAATACTATGATGCATCGCTACCTCTATCTTCATCCGATTCACTTTATATGTTGACATTATAGCGCTAAAAACAGTAATGTCAACATGTTTTCAACAACTTACAATCTTTTTTCAGATCAATTTCCAGAAACAGAAATACGATTGATGGCTCTTTCTAAAGCCAATTGCGCACGTTTCATATTGGTATTTGCGTCTTTTTTATCGATTCTCTCTCTTGCTCTTCGATAGGCCGCTTTCGCTCTGGCAAGATCGATTTCTCCTTTTCCTTCAATCGCATCTGTTAAGATCATACTTTTATTTTGATCAAATTGTAAGAATCCACCTGAAATCGCATATTCTTGAATTTGATCTTCTTTATTTTTCAAAACCATCTTACATGGTACCAAAGAAGCAAAAATTGGCATGTGATTTGGCAAAAGCGTCATTTCTCCCATGACCGTTTTCAAATGAATACTTTTGACTTGTGTTTGTAAATATTCACCTCTGGGTGTGACTACTTTTATATCGATCATGATTATTCACCAGCTAACTGTTTTGCTTTGGCAACAGCTTCTTCAATGGTTCCTACAAACATAAATGCTTGTTCTGGTAATTCATCATAATCGCCTGCCAATAATTTTTCAAAACTGTCAATTGTATCTTCTAATGGAACATATTTTCCCGGAATTCCAGAGAATACTTCAGCCACGTTAAATGGTTGAGATAAGAAATTACGTACACGACGAGCACGGTTAACGATCTTCTTATCTTCTTCGCTCAATTCATCCATTCCCAAGATCGCAATGATATCTTGAAGATCTTTATATCGTTGTAAAATATTTTGTACGCCACGTGCTACTTGATAATGTCTTTCTCCTACAACAAGTGGGTCTAGGATACGAGAACTTGATTCTAGTGGATCCACCGCAGGATAGATTCCTAACGCCGCAATATCACGGTCCAATACCGTTTTCGCATCCAAGTGAGAGAATGTCGTAGCTGGAGCTGGATCAGTCAAGTCATCTGCTGGTACATAAATCGCTTGTACAGATGTGATTGATCCTTCTTTTGTCGATGTGATACGTTCTTGAAGTTGTCCCATTTCGGTTGCCAAAGTTGGTTGATACCCAACGGCACTTGGCACACGTCCTAATAAGGCACTTACTTCAGAACCCGCTTGTGTAAAACGGAAGATATTATCGATAAATAATAATACGTCTTGTTTTTCGGCATCACGGAAGTGTTCTGCCATTGTCAAACCAGTTAATCCTACACGCATACGTGCTCCTGGTGATTCATTCATTTGTCCATAAACTAAAACAGTTTTATCTAAGACACCACTGTCTTTCATTTCATGGTACATATCATTTCCTTCACGTGTTCTTTCACCTACACCTACAACGACAGATTTTCCACCGTGTTCTTTGGCGATATTGTGAATCAATTCTTGGATCAATACGGTCTTACCTACTCCGGCTCCACCGAATAGACCGATTTTTCCCCCTTTTACATAAGGACATAATAAGTCAATGACTTTGATCCCTGTTTCTAAAGGAACACTTGTTGTACTTTGTTCATCAAAAGCTGGCGCTTTACGATGAATTGGATGATAAGGCGCATCTTTGATTTCTCCTAATCCATCGATCGGTTGTCCTAAAACATTAAACATACGTCCTAGAACGCTATCGCCAACAGGCGCTTGAATAGGACTTCCAGTATCGATTGCTTGCATGCCACGCACTAAACCATCCGTACTTCCCATGGCGATACAACGAACACGATCTGATCCAATATCTTGTTCTACTTCTACAATCAAGCTTTCTTGATCATCTTTTTTGATTTCAATGGCTGTCAATAAATCTGGCAAATGATTTTCTTCAAATTGGATATCGACTACAGGTCCAATGATCTCTACAACTTTTCCAATATTTAGACTCATTTTTTCCTCCTTACGCAAGTGCATTTGCACCACCTACAATTTCAGTGATCTCTTGCGTAATCGCCCCTTGGCGAACACGGTTGTATACCAACTCAAGATCTGCTTGTAATTGCTCTGCATTGTCTGTTGCACTTTCCATTGCCATTCTTCGAGAGGCTTGTTCACTAGTATGACTTTCTAAATAACGAGAATATAGAATAGATTTCGAAACCATCGGAATCATATTTTCTAACATCGTTTCTTTATCAGGTTCAAAAATCATTTCTGCTTTTAAGCCTGAGCCTGAATTCTTTTCCGGTTTAGAAACAGGTAATACTGTTTCTAAAGTTGGAATAAATGTCAATGTATTTTTATAGTGCGTATATAAAATTTGTATTTTAGAAATCTCACGATTTTCAAACATCGTCAATGCCTTTGTCATTACTGCATTCAGCTGTTCATAGGCTATATCTTCATTAAGATCGATCAATGTGTCTTCCACTTGATATCCTTTATTGTTAATCCAAGTGGCTCCTCGAGAACCAATCATGACAATATGATCCTCTTTGGATACAGACTGCATCAATAAACGATAGATATTCGCATTATATCCACCGCATAATCCCATATCACTGGTTATGACGAAGACAAAAGCGGGCTTTCCTTGATTTTCATTCAAATAAATTGATTGATCTTGGGCACTTTGAAGCACCATCGTAAACAATTCTTGTAGCCCTTTGGCATAAACACGATTTTCGATCATCAATTCTTTTTGACGTGTCAATTTGCTGGCCGCAATCAACTGCATCGCTTTTGTGATCTTTTTTGTAGAGCTGACAGAGGCAATACGCCCTTGAATGGCTTGTCTACTCTGTGCCATAAAAAACTCCTAATTTTTGGCAAAGGCATCCAAAGCCTGTTTCAATAGTGTTTGTAAATCATCATCTAATACTTGTTTTTGTTCAATTTGATCAAAAATATAAGGATATTCCTTATGCAAGTATGCTAACATATCATGTTCATATCGAAGAACATCATCCACTTCGACTGTTTTAAGATATTTATTCTTTGCCGCAAATAAAGATACCACTTGATCACAGACCGACATTGGCGAATATTGTTTTTGAATCAGCAATTTTGTCAAACGAGCCCCATGATCTAAAACCTCTTTTGTACTCGCATCTAAGTCAGAACCAAATTTCGCAAAAGCTTCCATTTCACGATATTGTGCCAATTCCAACTTCAAAGATCCTGATACTTGCTTCATCGCTTTTACTTGGGCAGCACTTCCTACACGAGATACACTCAACCCACTATCAACACTTGGTCGAATCCCTTCATTAAACATATCTGATTTTAAGAAAATCTGACCATCTGTGATAGAAATAACATTGGTTGGAATATAAGCAGAAATATCTCCGGCTTGCGTTTCAATGATTGGCAATGCGGTCAAAGAACCACCACCATATTGTTCATTTAATCGAGCCGCTCTTTCTAATAAACGAGAATGTAGATAGAAAACATCTCCAGGATATGCTTCACGTCCAGGAGGACGACGTAACAACAATGACAGTGTACGATATGCCACCGCATGCTTACTTAAGTCATCATAAACAATTAAAACATCTTGTCCTTGTTCCATCCATTCTTCCCCAATCGCACAACCTGCATATGGTGCGATATATTGTAATGGAGCGGCTTCACTGGCAGTTGCTGCCACGATCGTTGTATATTCAAAGGCATCATGTTGTTTTAATTTTTCAACAATTTGGGCAACAGTACTTGCTTTTTGACCAATGGCTACATAAATACATTTAACCCCTGTGTCCTTTTGATTGATAATTGTATCAATCGCAATCGCTGTTTTTCCTGTTTGACGGTCCCCAATGATCAACTCACGTTGTCCACGTCCAATTGGAATCATGGAATCAATAATCTTTAACCCAGTTTGTAAAGGTACAGATACGCTCTTACGTGTCATAACACCAGGTGCAACACGTTCTACAGGTCGAGTACGATCATATTTGATCTCTCCTAACCCATCGATTGGTTGTCCTAACGCATTGACAACACGACCAAGCATTCCATCCCCAACGGGTACTTCAATAATATGACCAGTACGTTTTACAAGATCGCCTTCTTTGATATCTGAATTTTCTCCTAATAAAACGACACCCACTTGTTCATCTTCCAAGTTCATGACCATTCCATAAACATCATGTGGAAACAACAACAATTCACTCATCATCGCATTTTTTAAACCATAAACAGTTGCGATTCCATCGCCAACCGTTAAAATGGTTCCACTTTCATTCATTTCTAAATCTTGGTCGATATTTTGAATTTGGGCTTTGATCAATTTTGAAATCTCTGCTGGATTTAAACTCATCGTATCACCTACTTATCTATTTAATTTTTCTTTCATTGTTTTGATTCTGGAGGAAATCGTATTATTCATCACAAAATCTTTTCCTTGCACGACCATGCCGCCAATCAAAGATGGATCAATTTCTAGATCCAACTCCACTTTTTTATCCAATTTCTTTTCTAACATGTCTTGTAAACGTTTAACTTGTTCTTTACTTAAAGAACTTGCACTCTTAACATGGACAAGCTCAATCGCATGTGCCTCTTTATAACAAGCCATATACATCTGATAGATCTCTTCAATATGCGCTACGACACGATGCGCATTTAAGACCAATAAAAATCGATATAAAGTGGGATCTACGTCTTTTTCAAAAGCCGCACTTAATATTTCTTTTTTCTTTTCTGTTGAAATCTTAGGATGAGAAAAAATTTGTTTCATCTGAGGAACTGTTTTAAACACTTCCACAATTTCTTCTAATCCCTTCATCCATTCCATTTGTACAGTTTCATTGTCAGCTAATTCAAATAAGGCCATACTATATGGTTTATAATCTACCATTGTGCATCCCCTGCCTCATCAATTAAATCATCAATGTATTTCTGTTGTGTTTGCGCATCCATTTCTTTTTGTACCAAAGTTTGCGCGACGCTCAAGGCAACATCACTAATAGCTTGCTTCATTTCTTTTTGCGCATCTCGTTTTTGACGTTCAATATCTTCGGTAGCTTGTTGTTTTATACGATTTGCTTGCGCATTGGCATCTTTAAGAATTGCTTGTTTTTCTTGATTGGCATGTTCTTTTGCCGATACCAAGATCGCATGAGCTTCTTGTGAAATGCCACGCATTTTTTCATCGTATTGATCTTTGACTTCTTGCGCTTCTAATTTGATCTTCTTAGAAGAATCAATATTCTCTTGAATCGCATCTTGACGTGCTTGAATCAAGTGCATCAATTTATCCCAAAAGAATTTTTTGGCAAATAATAGAATCAAACTTGTTGAAATACAAACTAAAACAACATCGGTCAATGAGATTCGCAAATAGTTTTCAATTGTAAAATCAATCATTTGCGATCCTCCACATCTTACCCTTTAATAAAGATTAATAGAATAGCGATAACCAATGAATAAATCCCTGTTGTTTCCGCTAAGGCAATCCCTAAGACCATGATAGATTGAACTTTACTAGCTGCATCTGGATTACGTCCTACAGCTTCAGCCCCTTTACTAGCAGCAATCCCTTGCCCAATACCAGGCCCTAAACCAGCGATCATTGCGATTCCTGCACCAAGGCATGCCATACCACGAACAAATTCTTCATTAAACATAGTTTTTTCCTCCTAAATTTTATTTTTTATTCTTCTTCTGGTGCCACTTGCTGTCCTAAGAAGAACGACGCAAGGGTAAAGAAGATATATGTTTGAATTGCCCCTGAGAATACATCAAAATACATATGTAAAAATGGGGTAATTCCTAAACCAATCACTGAAAAAGGCAATAATGCTTTTATCAATGTATATACCAACATTGTGATAATGGTTCCCGCTAAAATATTTCCAAATAAACGCATCGTTAAAGAGACAGGTAAAGCCAATTCACCAATAATATTCAATGGTGTCAATAAAATCATTGGTTCTGTCATCTCTTTCATACGTGCTAATAAACCATTTTTCTTGATCGCATTGCCTTGGATCATAAACCACATTGTTAGCGCCAATGTCGCATTGAAACTTACATTGCTCGTTGGGTTTTGTACCCCCACCAAGCCAATCAAGTTTGAAACTAACATCATCAAGATCAATGTTCCAAAGAATGAAACATATCGATTTGTTTGTTCTCGTAAATTTCCTTTGATCACATACAGAACTAAGTTATACATCTCTTCACAAATATATACGATCCCTTTGGGTGCTTGGGTCGGATCTTGTTTTTCAATTTTCTTGCCCGCAAAGTAGAAAAAGATTGCGAACAAAATACACAAGACCAACCAGACCAAAATGGATTGTTGAATCTCTAATGTAAATGAGCCAAGATGAATCACTATAGCACTTACATCACTCATGAAGATCCTCCTTTTCCCGATATGTATAAAGCAATAAACTTGCCTTATGACATATGATTCCAAATAAAATAGCCAATACCGATAAATCTAAAAACGATGCGATCACAAATACAATTCCATAGAATATATAACGACGCAAATATCCAGATTGACCGATCTTTTGACCATTTTCTGCTGATGTTTCTAAAGAATGCACCATAGAAACAATCATCTTAAAACCAAAAAGACCTGTGAATATACCAACCCATACGGAAATAAAAATCGATAAAGACTGAAAGATCAATCCTACAATAATCGATCCTATGCCCCCGAGTATCAATGAATATCGAATGACCTTTTTTTCCATCTTACGCCCTCGTCTTCTTGATCAAAAGCACGATGCTTCCAATCACGCTATAAAGTAAGCCAACTAGTAAAAAAACAGGGGAAGTATGAAAAAATTCATCTAAATGATATCCCACGAATAACCAAATCAGCACATTCACTAGTAAGATGCCACCAAACGCAAAAGGCTTCATCTGTCTACTTTGTACCGAAAATTCGATCCCCAGCATCCCCAAGTCCTGGGACGATATATCCTTTTTCATTTAAATGATCATCAAGTGCTGCCAAATAAATATCCACATCAGGGTGCGCTTCTTGGATCACTTTAACACCTTCAGGTGCACCTACTAAACAAACCAATTTAATATTTTTCGCACCTTGTTTTTTTACCATATCAATGGCTGCTACACTTGATCCTCCAGTCGCAAGCATTGGATCTACGATCATAACAATCGCATCTTCCATGCAACTTGGATATTTTTCAAAATAGGCATGGGGTTCCAAAGTTTCCTCATCACGATACATTCCCACATGGGCAATCTTAGCTGTAGGAATCAAATCTTGGATCCCGTTTACCATACCTAGTCCTGCTCTTAAAATCGGTACGATCACAACAGGACGCGCTAGTTCTACTCCGGTATATGCACAAATAGGCGTTTGAATATCAACCTCTTTTAAAGGAAGATCCCTTGTGATTTCATACACCATCAAACCTCCGATCTCGTCAAGATTTTGACGAAAATCTTTTGTTCCTGTGTCTTTGTTTCTCATCACTGTTAATTTGTGTTTAATTAACGGATGGTCAAATACTGTAACCATAAAATTACATCCTTTCTATTTTATAGAGAGATTATAACACCCTATAAATCAAATTGAAACGCTTTTATCAACGACCATTCTCTCATACTGACCAGCTGCTTGAATTCGTATAGAATGAAGCGGTAAATCCCGTTTTAAAAAACAAGAATGAAGCGTTTCCAATGCCAAATCTGGCGTATTCCCCTCTTGAGAAATATGCGCCAATATAATATCTTTTGTCTTCGTATTCACCAATTGACTTAAGTTCAAGCTCGCATCTTCATTATTCAAATGACCACTATCCCCCAAGATCCTTTGTTTGACAAACATTGGTCTAGACGTAGACATCAATGTTTTTACATCATGATTCGATTCAAATATATACGTATCCGCATTTTCTAATAACGGTTTATAAACATTAGGCACATATCCTGTATCTGTAATATATACCAATTTCTCCGTACCATCTTCAATCACATAGCCTACTGTATTCGGCGCATCATGGGAAAGCCCGATCACTTGAATATGAAAATGACCAAGATCAAAGCTTTCTTTGGGTTGAACGATCGTATGATTTTGTACATCTTTTAAATCACAATACGAATATATCGGCAAATGTGCTACATGCTTAAGTTGAGAGATATGATCCACATGACCATGTGTAATCAAAACCCCATCCATATTTGAAAGATCGGCTTTTGCGTCTTTTAAGCTTTGAAATAAATGCTTTTTTGTAGACCCACAATCAATCAAGATTGAAGAATCATGTGAACGAACCAAACAAGAATTTCCTTTGGATCCACTACAAAGTAAATCAACCCGCATAAATATCTTCTCCTTGTGCACTCGTATAATTGGTAAAGCGAGAAATTGACTTTTCAAACGCCAATTGAATCTTACCAATTCCCCCATTACGATGTTTTGCCAAAGATAGATCTACCACATCGATTTTATCTTCTTGATCATCTTGATCTTTATCATAATAAGAGCTTCGATATAAAAACATAACAATATCGGCATCTTGTTCGATTGATCCTGATTCTCTTAAGTCAGATAATTGTGGCTCATGGTCATTTCGTTCTTCGACCTTACGTGCCAACTGACTCAATGCGATCACAGGGCATTCCATTTCTTTGGCCAAAATCTTTAAGTTTCGCGAAATATCAGAAATCTCTTGTTGACGAGAATCCGAACGCGTTCCCGTAATCAATTGTAAGTAGTCGATTACGACTAATGATAATGTTTCATGTTCACTTTTTAATTTTCGACATTTCGAAAAAATCTGTGAGACTTTGATACTACTTGTATCATCAATAAAGATCTTGCGTTCAGAAAGACGATTGCCTGCTTCATATAAACGAGACATCTCATCATTATTTAATTTTCCATCTCTTAGCTTATTCGATAAAACTTGGCTTTCACTACTCATCAAACGTTTCATCAAAGAGTCTGAAGGCATTTCCAGAGAAAAGATCGCAACGGCCCCCTCATTTCGTTTTGCCACTTGGTTGGCAAAATTTAGGGCCAAGGCACTTTTTCCCATCGCAGGACGGGCTCCAAGAATAATCAGATCCCCTCTTTGGAATCCATTGGTCATACGATCCAATTCCACATAGCCAGTTTGAATGCCTGTTACCCCTTTTTGTTTGCGCAACATTTTCAGATCTTCAATGACACGATTAACAATTTGTTGACTGGATTCAAATTCAGTCCCTCGACGATGACGTGTCACATCCATGATGGCACGTTCTGCTCCATCTAAAATGGTATCAATATCTTCAGATGACTCATAACTTTCTTGTGAAATCTTATCGGCTGCAAAGATCAATTCTCGCAACTGACTTTTATTTTTGATTGTTTCGATATATTGGCGCATATTGCTGCCACTGATGGCCGAATCTGCCAAACGAATGACATAATCACTGCCCCCGGCAACATCCAATTCCTCTTTATCATATAAGCGTGTAATGACGGTATTTAAATCAATCACAGCATGCGTCTGAGCAATTTCTTGCATCGTACGATAAATTTTTTGATGCCCAGGTATGAAAAATTCCTCAGGTTGCAGATCAAGATCTTGACAATCTTGAAAAACATGAGGATAGACCATTAATGAGCCAAGGACCGCTTGTTCAAAGCGTTGGCTATTTGGTAATTCACGTGCCATAGTTTTAAGCCTTTGCCGAAACATGCACCACGATCTCACCCATGACTTGTCCATGGTAAAGATCTACAGGCACACGTGTCGTTCCTAAAGAGGCAATAGACCCTGGCATTTGTAATTTCTTTTTATCGACTTTAATGCCTTTTTTCAATAATCCTTCTACGATTTGCTTACTAGAAACCGATCCAAACGTACGACCATCTTTTCCTGTACTCAATGTAAATTCCAATTTGATTTGTTCTAAAAATTTAGCTGTGTTTTGCGCTTCTAATTTTAATGCTTCTTCTTCCTTCGCTTTTTGTTCCAGTTGTTGATTCAAAACTTTACTAGAACCTTTTGTATATGCTACAGCTAAACCATTTTTGATCAAATAGTTACGTCCATAGCCATCACTGACTTCTTTGACCTCATCTTTTTTTCCCACTTTTTTAATGTCTTTCAATAATATTACTTTCATAAGGTTCCTCCTTGATACATTGTTGAATGGCTTGTTCTAATTCTTCAGGGCTCATATCTTCTCGTTCTAATGCAGCTGCACTAAAATGCCCTCCCCCATTCAATTTTTCCATGATTTTTTGTACATTGTATGTTCCATCACTTCTTGCGCTTACCGCTACGACGTTTTTACGATTCTCAACACGGGCAATCGTAAAAGATGCGACACATCCTTTAATATTTAATAAACTATCTGATAATTGTGCCATAACCGTTTTTGATAACGCTGTATCTTTTGCACATAAGATAATAAAGTGATCCATATATAATTTTGCTTGTTGTAACATTTCATTTTTCAAACTAAAGAAACGATACTCTTCGCATAGAGCTTTTTCCGCAATCTTGGCATTGGCACCCCAAGAACGCAATGTGGCCGCTGCCTCAAAGGTCCTAGAATCGGTATGCATCCTGAAACGATTGGTATCGACCAAGATTCCTAGATACATGATCGTTGCCTCTGCTTCATAAATCGGAATATGATTTGGAATATTTTGTAGTAATTCTACAATCAATTCATTGCTAGAACTTGCCGTACTTTCAATATAAGTCAATAAAGCATGTTTCACAAATTGATCATTACGACGATGATGATCGATCACTAAAATTCTTTGACACTCATCTACAAAATCCTTTGCGCTAGAAATCATAGGAATACCATGATCGACCATAATCAATAAATCTTGGCTAAAATCCATCATTTCTTTGGCCTGTTCAGGCGTAATAAAAATATGGCGGTCCTTTAAAACACTCGAATAAAAGCCCATCGTTTCATTCAATTGGGCATCCAAAGGCACATTTTTTAAGACGATATATACTTCTTTTTTTAACGCATTGACCCAATTGGAAATACTCAAGGCTGCCCCCATACAATCAAAGTCAGTCATAACGTGTCCCGCAATAAAAACACGATTACTTTCAACAATAACTTCTTGAATGGATTGGGCCATGATACGTACACGTACTTTCGAACGAGTTGAACCACCTTCAGAGTTTCCACCAATAAATTGCACCGTACCACTTGCTGCACGAATCGCCACTTGGTCGCCACCACGACTTTGTGCCAATTCAATCAACTCATTGACCATATCATCCAAGCGAACATATTCACTTGTTCCATAGGCAAATGCCATGCTCAGTGTAATTGATACATCAAGTAAATTGGCTTTATCACGAATGATCTGTAAGATCGAAAAGTTTTGCGATTTAGCTTTTCGTAAGCTTTCTTGCGAACAAACCAACATAAAACGATCAGAACGTAAGCGCCTGATCATCATGCCATTTTCTTTAGCCCAAGTAATCAATGGGGCTCTTAGATGCGTATTGATAGTCGCCATCAATTCTTCATTTTCATAAGATTGATACTCCATATAATTATCTAGCTGCATCAATCCTAAAACGACCTCATGATCGACATAATTTTGACGTAAATTATAATAATCAGTAATATCTTTTACATATAAAATTTGAGAATCCGGTTTATGCGTGATCTCATAGACTGTATCTTGATCTTTTCCTACGATCGTATCTACATCATTTTCAAACAAAGAACGAATCGATTCGATCCAAGAAGTCATTTTCTTATTCACAAGATCAATATTACGATCTTTAAAGAAGGGACTTGCCCATGTGCATACATATTGATCATCATAAGTCAAGATACCGATATTGCCAAATTGTAACGCATCTTTCGCATCTTTTCCTAAAACACGAGAAATATCCACTTCTGTTTTCACCCCATGTTTTTTTAATGAAATCCATAAACCAAAAAATGAGATGATAAATAAAAACGTAATCAATAAGACGATAAAACTATCCATCCATGATTTTTTAAACATTAGGACACATATACAAACAATTGTGACCACAACCGAAAAAATACTAAGATTTTTCCATTTTTCAAACTGTTTCATATCTCTACCTCTGTTTTAAGCCATCATAAATTCCTAAACCAGCATATATCAATTGTACCCCTGGAATAAATGCGGCCAAGATCACAAAGAAAGTCCACTTCCTTCTTTGTTTTTGTATACAGAATCTAAGTCCATATAACACTCCATAATAGATAAGAATCACGATATCAATAAAATAAATGATTTGGATAAAATCAATGATTCCTTGTGAACATTCTAACACATTTTGACTAAAAAAGAATACAAGACACATCAAGATCGAAGCAATTGAAAAAGACTTCGATGCATGCATTTGATAGATGGGTGTAAGTGGTCGCATAGGGATCCTCAATCTTGTCATCAACAAAATCGCAAGCAAATGAATACATAAACTTTGTAGTAGAGCCAAAAAACCAATAACCATGATCGTAAAGACAAAAAAATCAATCCATGGTAAGAAAGTTTGAATCATCGCAAAATCTTGATGTAAATCAAACCCAAATAAAGAAGACCAAAATAAGATCATCAAAGCATTTTGGATCCAACTGGCAATCAATAATCCGATAAAATTTTTCATATGAGAAATTTGTTTTTTCATTCCTATCGCATATAGATAGCCAATGATCAAAAACGTCCAAAATGTAAACCATGTGGTAAAGCCACCAAAAAAAGGTGTCATCAAGATCATCGCGACTAAGCCAAAGAAACCTGCTTTTGGATTGGTCTGCATCGTATATATAAAAATAGGAAAGACCCCTACCCATGAAAACGTCGTTTCAATCCATGCACCTGTTTGTTGATTGAGAAGTAATAATAATCCATAAAGGGCACAGATCAGCGCCCCTCTTGTGATATCTTTTGTTTGCATGTACCCATTGTAACGCAAACATAAAAAAAAGAGAAACGTTTTTGTTTCTCTTAGTCTACTACGTAAGGCAATAAAGCCATTTGACGAGCACGTTTGATGGCAGTCGCCAACATTCTTTGATATTTTGCACGAGTTCCAGTAACACGTCTAGGAATAATTTTTCCGTTCGCATTGATGAATCTCTTTAATAATTCAACATCTTTGTAGTCGATTTCTTTGATTTTATTTTTAGTAAAGTAACATACTTTTTTACGACCAATACGTTGTTTTTTAAATGCCATAGCAATCTTCCTTTCTAAAATGGTAAATCATCACTGGCAATATCCAGTGTATCATTCGAATCAAAAGTAGAACTAAACGCATCTGCTTGTTGTGGAGCTCCATAATTTGGTTGCACATTGGTATAGCTTGAAGCATATCCTTGTGGTTCCATTGGCGAAGCATATCCACCTTGCGATTGTGCATTCTTAGGTTCTAAAAATTGTACACTATCGGTAATGACTTCTGTCACATATACTCTTTGACCTTGCGCATTGTCGTAATTTCTTGTTTGAATACGACCTTCTACGCCAACTAAGCTTCCTTTATGTAAATATTGTGCCATAAGATCAGCGGTCTTATTCCAAGCAACACAGTTGATAAAATCAGCATCTGGTTGCCCAGGTGTTTGCATACGACGACCTACAGCTAACGTATAAGAAACTACGCTTGCTCCATTTGCGGTCTTACGCAATTCAGGATCTTTGGTCAAACGTCCTACTAATATTACTCGATTAATCATATTTTAACCTCGATTATTTTTCGCCTTCAGTTTTAACAACCATAATACGAATTACATTGTTGCTGATGCGCGATAAACGTTGGAATTCGAATACTCCAGCATTGTTCGCAGTCACATTGATCACAACATAATGTCCTTTTTTCATGTGATCAATTTCATACGCAAATTCTTTAATTCCCCAATCTTCTACTTTGTCGATTGAACCACCATTAGCAGTGATTGTATCGTGCAAACGTTCTTGCACAGTAGCAAATTGAGCATCATCTAAAGATGCGTTAACAATGTACATGATTTCATATTTTTTCATTCTGTACACCTCCCTTTGGTCTATCGGTTTCTGCCAATCAGAAACAGAGAGCAAGCAAAAACTTGCTTATTTATATTAACATGCAATGTTGATCTTTGCAAAAGAAATTTCATTTTTTTATTCAAAAGCCGAAATTAAAGAAAATGTAAATGCATCACCATCATCAATGGTCACTTGATCAAGTGCTGGACACATACCCGATTCTTGACACGCTTGATTATTTTCAGAATCATAGACTAACCATGGTCCTTGTTCCATATCTTGTTTTAAACCATATATTTCCATCAACAATGTACCATAAGTACTTTGTTCGGTTTTGACTTTTAAATCCTTATTGGTTTCTAAAAATTCTGTCAATGTTTTCGCATCGGTATGAAATACCTTTTCTAAGACAACATCCGTTTGTTCTTTTGTTTGATCTTCGATTGTCACCGTAATCTCTTTTTGTCCTTCTTTTGATGTTGTTTGTTGTGGAACCCACCAAAACAATACACCAATTAATAAAACGACAACAACAGCCAATAATCCTTTTTTCTTCATAATAAACCTACCTTCTTTGTTCTATTCTTTCTAAAAGTTGATGAACCGGATCATGAAGCATCAAAAATTCAAGAAAAGTAATACACCCTTGAATCAACGATGTCTTGAGTCCCATCAACATATAAATGATGGTCACTTTCTTGCTCACTAATAAAAAGGGCAATTCAACAAGTTGACCTGTTAAAAACGAAAGGAATCCCCCTACCACATAAAACCCGATCTTATGACGCATAAAAAATGATCGATATGTCGCACAAAGATAGGCATATGTCGGATAGATCAATATATACATCACATTCCAAAACATCAACCCATGAAATAAAATCTGGATGATGCCAAATAGAAAGGATGCGATCACCACTTCTTTTCGAGAAAATACTAACGAAAAGCTACAAATGGTAAAGGTGATCATTTCAATATATAAAAAATTAGAAAAACTATGAAATACGATATATAGTAAACTGCCTAGAAAGGCAATTCGTGTCAATTGTTTGACACTCATCGTTTTTTTCCTACTGGTTTTCGATTTTTACGATACGTTTGTGGCTTCGGCCCTTTTTTAGGAATCAAACATTTCGGTCCATCTCCAATCAAATCTTCTCGATGTGCCTTTTTTAAAGCTTGATAAACAATATGATAATTTTTTGGATAGCTATACTGCATCAATGCTCTTTGTTCCAATTTTTCCTCATAGGTTTTGGCCACATAAACAGGCTTCATATTTCTTGGATCAATCCCAGTATAATACATACATGTCGCCAATGTTCCCGGTGTTGGATAAAAATCTTGTACTTGTTTTGGTGTATGATGAATCTTCTTTAAATAACAAGCCAATTCAATCGCATCCTCTAAAGTTGACCCCGGATGAGAGCTCATCAAATAAGGAACCAAATATTGGTTCATACCAAATTGCTTATTTTTTTCATAATATTTATCCACAAACTTCAAATATAATTCTTTTCTTGGTTTGCCCATCTTATCAAGCACTCTAGCACTCACATGCTCTGGTGCTACTTTTAATTGTCCACTGATATGATATTGAACAAGACGATCAAAGAAAGTTTCATCTTGATCATACATTAAATAGTCATATCGAATACCAGAACGAATAAACACTTTTTTTACTTTTGGAAGCTGTCGTACCGCATCTAACATCTCAATATAATGGGAATGATCCACTTTTAAATTGGGACAAGGTTTTGGCCATAAACATTGTCGTTTAGCACATGCACCATGTTCTGCTTGTTTATCACAGGCAGGTCGTGAGAAATTGGCACTTGGCCCACCAATATCATGAATATACCCTTTAAAATTTTCCATCTGAGTAATCAATTTCGCCTCTTGGAGAACACTTTCAGTACTTCTTGTACTGATAACTCGTCCTTGATGACTTGTGATGGCACAAAATGTACAGTTTCCAAAACAACCACGATTACTAGTAATAGAGAATTGTACTTCTTCGATGGCAGGTACATAAGTATATTTAGGATGGAATGTTCTTTCATAAGGTAAAGAATACGTAAAATCCATCTGTTCTTGGCTTAGTGGCAATGGCGGTTGATTACATACGATATACCAGCCTTCATATGGTTCGATCAACATTTGCGAATTGATCGCATCTTGATTTTCATATTGAATCATAAAACTCTTGGCATATGCATATTTATCCGTACGTATTTGTTCAAAGGAAGGTAATAAGATATAAGGATCAATAATGGTATCGATTGACTTCGTTTTCCATACCGTCCCTCTGATATAACAAATATCTTTCACATCCATACCGCTATCTAAGGCATCCGCTACTTCGATGATCGTATTTTCTCCCATGCCAAACATCAATAAATCTGCTTGTGAATCCATCAAGATGGAACGACGTACTTTATCATCCCAATAATCATAATGTGCTAAGCGTCGTAAGCTTGCCTCAATACCCCCAATCAATACAGGACTTTGGGGAAACAATCGTTTTAAGATCTGTGTATAGACAATTGTAGCTCGATCTGGTCGCTTACCCATCACCCCTTGATCGCTATAATGATCAGTATCTCTTCTACGTTTATTCACGGAATAATGATTGACCATAGAATCAATATTTCCAGCAGACACCAAAAAGCCTAATCTTGGTGTTCCAAATTGTAAAAATTCGTCATCTTGATGCCAATCCGGCTGGGCAAGAATTGCACAACTATATCCAAAAGCTTGCAGTGTCCTTGTGATAATTGCACAACCAAAAGAAGGATGGTCTACATAGGCATCTCCTGATACATAGACAAAATCCACTTGATCAAAGCCCATCTCTAACATTTCTTGTCGTGTTGTTGGTAAAAAAGCCATTCATATCTCCCTTCTATTTTTGCGAGCCATAGCTCAAAAATGCACAACCTATAAAAAATACAGACAATCCTGCAAAAAAGCCGATTTGATTAAAAACATAGATTGCGACAATAAATAAGATCAATGATATGACCAAAGATATTTTTTTAATATTCATATTGATCGTAAAACTCCTTTTTTGTTTATTCTAACATACTTTGTCACTAGACAAAAAAGACTATCGATTAAGTTCAAAATTTATCTCTAATCTTATAAAAAAATGTTTCTTATGGACGTACAGCGACTTTAATGACATGATCTTTGCGATTTTCAAAAATATCATAGGCTGTTTCAATGTCTGCCAATGAGAATGTATGCGTGATAAGTGGCGTCGTATCGATTTTCTTCTCTGCGATCAATTTCAATATTTCATCACAGTCACACCCATCTACACCACCTGTTTTAAATATTAAGTTCTTTCCATACATCTTTGGTAGCGGTAATACTTGGTCTTCTTCATAAAGAGCGACGATTGTAACAATCGCATTGGGACGTGCGGCTTTCCAAGCAAGTTCAAATGTTTGTGTAGTTCCCGCAACTTCGATAACTCGATCAGCACCACCATGATCACTATTCTGTTTTACAAATGTTTCTACATCCGTTTCATTTGGATTCACCACGAGTACCTCTGGATAATGTTTTGTAACAAACGCAATTCGATCTGGATCGACTTCACAGAGAATAATTTTCTTTGGCTGTTTCAACATAACACACAATAATGTACAGATACCTGTAGGTCCTCCACCAATAATAAGCACTGTATCATCTCTACCAATTTTAGAAATCTTGCTGGCCCAATACCCTGTTGCCAAAATATCGCCAGCAAACAATGCTTCTTCATCCGTGACCGTATCAGCAATCTTACTTAGACCCTGATCAGCATATGGTACGCGTACATACTCTGCCTGACCCCCATCAATGCGACATCCAAGTGCCCATCCGCCATTTTCATCTGTACAATTATTCACAAATCCATTCTTACAGAAAAAACATTCGCCACAAAATGTTTCTACATTGACCGCAACACGCTCTCCCGGTTTTATCTTTGTGACTTGGCTTCCTACTTTTTCTACAATCCCTACCATTTCATGACCTACAGTAATACCAGGTACAGCTCTAGGAACTGCGCCTTTTTTAATATGTAAGTCACTGGAACAAATACTTGCCAATGTAACTCTAACAATCGCATCGGTCTCATTTTGAAGAATTGGTTTTTCTTTTTGTTCTAATACAAATTTCCCTTGTTCTTTATATGTATATGCCAACATACTATCACCTATCATAAAAACTCTTTATCCCAATAAAAAACGACTTGAATCAATGATTCACTATTTTCCATGGAATGCTACAACTTATCCTTTCTGTATACAAATAACATATAATATTTTCTTTATTGTATCACATAATTTTGAAGCATAAAAAAAGAGAGATACCTTATATTCAGTACCTCTATTAACATTTTCAAACCAACATTATCGATTTGTTTGATCCAATTGTTCTTTGATATTTTTCGCAAAGTTTGTAAATTCTTTTAATGATTCATGAAGGCGACGTTCTGGAAAGGCATGTGCGATATGTGCCTTTTGCATCGCATCCAAACGTATTGCGCTTTGTTTCAAACGATCCACTTGTTCTTGAAATTCAGGATGTTGTTGGATCCACTGCATGATATTTTCAGAAACAGCTTCTAAACGAACTTGACGATCTTTTTCATATTCTTGGTAGAACATTTCAACATCTTCTTTGATGCGTTGTAAGACTTTTTTCCGTTTCATCAACGCTACAACAGTCATTACGATATCCACGCTAAAACCAATCGTAAATAATATCAAAAGAAGAATTAGGATCTTTACAGGCATATCCATGACAAAACCTTGAATAATTGGATGTACCCAAAAAACGACCACTAAGCACAACAAACCAAATAAAACGGAGTTACGAAAACAAACACGTCCATGAATATTCCATTTTCTTTCGCTATAATCCCACCAACGTGTATGAAATAATTTTTCCATGCCCCAGCTTGTTACATATTCAAGAAGACTTGTGATCAATGTCCCCAATAAGAAAACGTAGACAGGATGTTTTCCCAAAGCTAACAAAGGATATAAGACCAAGATGGCACCAAAGCCATAGATTGGACAATATGGTCCGTATAAGAAGCCACGGTTGATAAACTTTCGTTTTCCAATCCCACAATAAATATCTTCACAAACCCATCCTAAAAAGGCATAGATCACAAAATACGCATATCCGTATAAAAATTCCATCTTATTTTCCCCTTTCTTGTGCCGTCAATTTCGCATTGGCCATCATCAAACGAATTCTATTTTCTTGATTCACTTTGGAAGCACTAGGGTCATAATCAATGGCTACCACATTGGCTTGGGGATATGACATTTTTATTTTATGCACCATCCCTTTGGCCACGATATGATTGGGTAAACATCCAAATGGTTGAGCACTGATAATATCAGTGACACCAGATTCAATTAAGGTGACGACTTCGCTAGTTAAAAGCCAGCCTTCTCCCATCTTGACACCAGGGTCAATAAAGCTTTTGCCTTTTTGAATGACTTCATTAAAATCTTCAGGGGCTCTAAATGTCCCCTCATTTCGAATACAATCTATAAATGTTCTTTGCATATGCATGATGATATTTTTCGCAAGAGAAAACATTGGATAACTCTTCTCATGACGATGATAATACGCATGATCGATCAATCCATTTTCTAAACAATATAAACCAAAATCCATGACCCCTGTCACCACAGGTTCAAAGCCTTCATCAATGATATATTCTTCTAAGTTTTGATTGCCTAAAGGAGAATACTTCATATAGATTTCGCCAACGACGCCAATCCGAATCTTATCATGCTGGGATTGGGGAATATTTTTAAAGCGTGCAATCATCGTACGATAAATTGCTCGTGCATTACGATAAGTATCTTGTTCAAAGTGATCAATAAGCTCATCAATCAATTCTTGAACCACTTGTTTGGTTTGTCCTTTATTTTTTTCATAGGGTTGTACTTGATTTTTTAACCACAATAACGCATCCCCATATAAAATTCCATATAAGACACGAATGATCATTGGTACAGTCAATTCTAATCCACTATCTTTTTCAAGACCGGCAACATTAACCGATAAACAAGGAATATATTCAAAACCTTCTTGGGCCAATGCCTTTCGTAATAAAGGCAAATAATTGCTGGCACGACACCCACCATATGTTTGCGTAATCGCTAAGGCGACATGATCTAAGTCATATTTTCCGCTTTTTAACGCATCGATAAATTGACCAATGACTAATAAAGCTGGATAACAAGTGTCATTATTCACATGTTTTAAGCCTTCTTCTCTAACCGCATCACCATCATTTTCTAAGACTTCGATATGATAACCACAGCGTTTAAATATCGGTAAGAATAACTGAAAATGAATTGGCAACATAGCAGGTACTAAGATTGTATATGACTCTCTCATTTCTTTTTTAAATTTCGCATAGGTTTCTGTCATCCTTATCTCTCCTTTTGTTGGGCAATTGCCGCTTGTAAAGAACGCAACCGAATCTTGATTGCTCCCAAATTATCGATTTCATCGATTTTAATCTGTGTATAAAAACGGCCATGACGTTTTAAGATTTCTCTGACTTCATCACTGGTAATCGCATCAATACCGCAGCCAAAGCTTACCAATTGAATTAAATGCATATTTGGATGTTCACTCACATAATAAGCCGCTTGATAAAGACGGGCATGATAAGTCCATTGATTCAAGACATGAACAGCGTGTTTCTCTTGATGAGGTATACTGTCTTCACTGACAACCACAAACCCTAATTGCACAAGCAATTGATGAATCTGATGATTGATCAACGGATCCACATGGTAAGGACGTCCACAAAGCACGGCAATCGGAAATTGATGATCTTGCGCAAATTGGATTGCTTCATTGTGTTTTCGAACTAATGTTTCATGGAAGTCTTGGTAATGTCGCCAAGCATGCTCAAAAGCTTGTTTGATCATCGAAATCGAGAATGTGATACCTTCTTTTTCAAAATGAGCATGCATCGTTTTTGAAAAGTTATGCACATCATCAAAACTAATATAAGGATGAATCAATATCGTATCTTTCATATCCATATTGGCTTGGATCACTTCTGGATAATAGGCGACCAACGGACAATTAAAATGATTATCTCCTTGATGCTCATCTACATTATATGTCATGCAAGGATAAAAAATCACGGACAAGTTTTTCTCGATTAATTGGGTAATATGGCCATGAACAAGTTTAGCCGGAAAACAAGCGGTATCACTTGGAATGCTTTGTTGGCCATCATGATACATATCAATTGTACTAGGACTAGAATAGATGACTTCATATCCAAGTTGATCAAAAAAAGAAGACCAAAATGGTAATAAATCATAGACATTCAAGACAAGTGGCATACCAATCTTATTGTCATGAGAATATCGATGTATCTCTTCTTGGAGCATATTCATTTTTTCTTGATAGAGATCTGGACAAGAAAGTTTTTGTGTTTGCGTCTTGATCATCTTATCGCATTTATTTCCAGCCACAAGACGCGTACCATCGCCAAATGTATTAATCGTCAAGGCACAATGATTGGTACATCCTTGACATGTGGTAGAAGTAGAATGATGCGTAAAATGAAGCAATTCCTCTGACGATAAGATTGAACTTTTTTCATGATGCATTTCTTGTGCATATAAAGCCGCACCAAAAGCCCCCATCAAATGGGCAATGCTAGGGCGAATGACTGACACTCCTAATTCTTGTTCAAAACAACGTAAGATCGCATCATTTTGAAATGTCCCACCTTGGACAATGATATGTTTTCCAATATCTTCTTTATTTCTAGCTCGAATGACTTTATATAATGCGTTTTTGACAACCGATTTACAAAGTCCTGCACTAATATCTTCCATGGTCGCTCCATTTTTTTGCGCTTGTTTGACCCCAGAATTCATAAATACAGTACATCGCGTGCCAAGCTCCACTGGATGTTTGGCTTTTAAACCAAGTTGGGCAAAGCTTTTGGCATCATACCCTAAAGACTTGGCAAATGTTTCGATAAATGAACCACATCCGGAAGAACACGCTTCATTTAAAACAATGTCATCAATATGACCATCATGAATCTTAAAACATTTGATATCTTGGCCCCCTATATCCAAGATATAATCTACATCTGGATTAAAACTTTTGGCTGCCATATAATGCGCCATTGTTTCCACAATGCCCCCATCTAAATGAAAAGCCGTACGCATCAATTCTTCGCCATATCCTGTGGCATAAGCACCATCGATTTGAATCTTTGGATTTTGTCGATAAATTTCTAATAACTGTTCTAACACCACTTCCAAAGGATTGCCTTTATTTGAAGTATATGATGTATATAAAATTTCATGATTTTCATTTATTAAAACAAGTTTGGTCGTCGTCGATCCAGAATCAATTCCTAGATATGCCTTGGTTTGACAAGTGGCCAATGGTGCATATTTGGCATCATGTTGATGATGGCGTTGTAGAAATTCACGATAATCATCTTCACTTTCAAATAAAGGTTGACTCATGGCGACCTTACATGGAGCCTCACATAACGCAAATAACTTAGATCGCAATTGATCATATGAATACACTTGATTTGCACAAAGTGCTGTTCCCAAAGCCACAAAATGAATGGCTGTCTCTGGACAAGTCATTTGATTCTCTTCTAAATGTAAAGTACTTTGAAATTGGTTTCGTAATCCGGATAAAAAGTATAAAGGACCGCCTAAAAATAAAATATTCCCTTCAATCTTTCTTCCTTGGGCTAAAGAAGTAATTGTCTGATCAACTACAGCTTGAAAGATGCTTGCGCTCAAGTTTTCTTTTTTGACGCCTTGATTCATCAAAGGTTGAACATCTGATTTGGCAAATACACCACAACGAGATGCGATTGGATAAATCTTGTCATGATGTAAGCTTGCTTCATTCATACTTGTTACATCCATATCTAATAAACTCGCCATTTGATCAATAAATGCCCCTGTTCCACCAGCACAAGTGGAATTCATCCGTTGTTCAATCGCCCCTTTGAAAAATAAGATCTTCGCATCTTCTCCGCCAAGTTCAATAGCGCAATCGGTATTGGGATAATATTTTTTAATGGCAGCAGCACTTGCATACACTTCTTGAACAAATGGCAATTGCCCATCTTCACATAACCCTAAGGCCCCTGACCCGCTCATTGCGAATTGAAAAGGTTGCTCTGTATAGACTTTTAATTCTTCTAATTTCTCAAGTGCTTTTTGACGCACCTTGGCCATATGTCTTTCGTAACTCTTGTAACAAATCTGATCATTTTCATCTAACACCACCGCTTTGATGGTCGTACTACCAATATCAAATCCTATTTTATACATCGTTGGTTTCCCCACTTTCTTAGACAAGGCCAATCAAAGGTCAAAGATCTTTAAGAACCTTAACTATTTATGGAATAATTTAACATTTTTTTAACGATAAAATCAAGTGAACATGATAAAATAAATGAAGGAGAGATTTGAACATGAAAGAAAAATT
>Kit_p2__coassemble_657_pt1 | contig 30454 bp, 32 predicted proteins | sample Kit_p2__metabat2_low_PE_059 | metagenome-assembled genome bin Kit_p2 | reverse complement strand
TGGAAAGAAAAATATAGACCCCGGTTAAGCAGAGCCCGTTAAAGTTTGATTATCCTAACAAGCTCCTTTTTCTATTGGACTGTATAGGTTATCGCATTGTTGAATAAGTCATTTTTTGATATAATGTATAAAAATATATCCATTATTTGGAGGTTGATAACGATGATAAGCGAAACAAAAATGAGAAAGCAATTACATAAGATGATCTTGCTTTCAGCTTGTATAATGATTTGTATCATGGCTCTAGGTTTTGGGATTTTAAAAATTTATAATGATTCTTATCGTACTTCTTTAAAAGAGAATATGATAGGAGAAGTTGATAATTATGAAAATCGTATTTATCGTCAATTACGTAGAGATTTTAAATTGCTTAATAGTCTGTCTACTATGATTGGGGACTCTAATATTTATAATCAAAGTTCTTTTAAACAAATTTTGTTAAATACAAACAAAGATAATGACTTTATCGCAATGTCTTTTTTTGGGTGCGATGGTACTGGATTTACTTCTGTTCGTGAAAAAGAGGAAGTATTTATTAGGGATATTAATACTGTAAAAGGAGAAATACAGAAAGTTGCCACAAAAGCGATGCAAGGTGAACAAGTAATTTCTAATATTTTTACAGGAGAATTGTCCAATCAAAGGGTTGTAATGCTAGGGGTTCCAGTTTTTGAAAATGGAAAAATTATTGGATGTCTAACCGCCACAGACGAAATTGAGGTCTTTTCTGAAATTATAAAAGGCGAACCAGATTTACTAGGAACAGGTTACATGCACTTATTAAATAATAAAGGTGAGTATTTAATTCGGGGATCTAATAAAGTTGTAGAAGAAAAAGTAAATTCGATATTTGATGGTCCTTATATTTCTGACGACAAAATAAAATATGTAAAACGTGATATGAAAAAAGGCAAAACCATTTCATTTAATTTTATATATAAAAATAAGTCTTACGAAGCTTTATTAAGTCCAATGGAATTAAACGGGTGGTATTTGTTATGTATTCAATCTATGGCTCTTTTGGAAGGTAGCTTTGATGTTTTACGATTGGGTATGATTGTTTTCTTTTTAATTACTTTTATCGTTTTAAGCACAGTTTTATTTATGGGTTATCGTGTTATTAAAAAGAATAATAAAAAATTAAATGAACTTGCTTATTATGATCCATTAACTGGCTTACATAATATGTTCGGTTTTACTGAAAAAATTAAATCCATCCTTTATAAGACAGATATTTATGGAATTATAGTAATTAATATTCGAAAATTTAAATTTATTAATGAAGTCTTTGGAAAAATACAAGCTGATGAGTTGCTTTGTTTAATCGCAGATACAATTCAAGATAATTTAGGAGAAGAGGACTGTGCTTGTAGAGAAAGTGGGGATACTTTCTATATCTATTTCAGCAACGCAGATGAAAAGATTTTATACGAAAAAATTCAATCTATTATTCTACAAATTGAGCAAAGTCAAAAAGTACATGAGCATGAATATTCTCCTGTTTTTCGTTGTGGATGTGCTTTAGGAAATAGAAATCAAGATTTACAAACCGTTCTTACCCATGCGATGTTTGCGTTGGAAAGAACAAAGAAATATTTGAATAAGAATATTTGGATATTTGATGAACAACTTCATGAACAAGAAAAGATGACGAACTATGTAGAACAACACGCCCAAGAAGCTATTGATAAACAATTGTTTAAACTCTATTTACAACCCAAAGTCAATCTAACAAACAATCGTGTATCTAGTGCAGAAGCATTAGTTCGTTGGCAACAAGAGGATGGAAAGATTATTTTCCCTGGAGATTTTATCTCTATTTATGAACAAAATGGGTTTTGTGTAAAATTAGATTTGTATATGTTTGAACAAGCATGTAAGGCATTAAGAAGTTGGATAGATCAAGGGTTATCTCCTATTGGTATTTCTATTAATCAATCTAAAATAACGGTATTTGAATCAAACTATATGGAAAGTTTAAAAAATTTATTAAATCGATATCAAGTGCCAGCAAATTTGATTACGATAGAAATATTGGAAGGTTTTACAATTGAAAACATTGACGATTTAAATATGCGATTGGATCAGCTACATGAAATAGGGTTCCGTATTTCGATGGATGATTTTGGAAGTGGCTATTCTTCATTAAATGTATTAGGTAAGTTGCATATTGATGAATTAAAAATTGATAGAGAATTTTTATTATCGGCTACAGATACAAATGACTCTCGAAATGGCATTATCATGGAAGATATTATCAAATTGTCACAAAAATTATCTATTTCTACTGTTGTTGAAGGGGTGGAAACAGTTGTAGACGATATGTTTATAAAAGATATTGGATGTGATTTGGGACAAGGGTATTTATATTCTCGTCCAATACCAGCCATGGAATTTACTGATAAATTTATTAAGAAGGAATATGTATTTGGTCAAATGATTCGTAATACCAATCATTTGATGAATAATATTTCTATGACGGCTGTAGCTTCTATTTTAAAAAATTCGAATGTAGGAATATGGACCATTGAAATTCCTACAAATCAAAATGAATTACCTAGAATGTCTGCAAATCAAAATATGTTGATATTATTGGGTGTTACGGAAATATTAAGTTGTGAAGACTTGTATACATTCTGGTATAAAAGAATTCATCCAGTATATATTTCTTATGTGCAAGAAGTCGTGACAAAAATTATAGAAGAAGGTGAAGGAGAAGTTGAATATCCATGGCATCATCCAACGAAAGGGTGGATATATGTACGTTGTGGAGGATACATCCATAATGGAGGACATGATTGTTATCGAATGAAAGGATATCATCAAATCATTGAAAGACTACTTCAAAAAAATGGATTGTTGTATTCAGATGATTTTATGGTTTTTGATCGCTTGAGATTGCATAAGTATTCTGATTACTATATGGATATTTATGATGAATTATGTGAAATTGATATCAATACGAATCAAGTGGAATGGATATTTGAAATGAAAAATCGTTATTTACAACATGAATATCATGAAATTTTCCAAGCTTTGGTTGAAAAACGCATTCATCCACAAGATCATTCTCTTGTTTTTGATACCTTTGATATTATTAAAAATAAACAATTGAATAAGAGTATTGTTTCGGTACGTACTAAGACAATGAATGGATTCTATACATGGGTACGTCTTGTATTTGTCTATGGATCTTTCTCAAAACGAAATAAAGTTTTGATGTCTGTCATTAATATTCAAGAAGAAAAGGCATCACAAGAGCTAAGAAAAAATCGAGAAGTTATCTTAAGTTTAGTCGCAGAAAATGATATTTTAATTTATGATGTCGATTTTATTGGGGGCAAAGTTCTATCCTTATATGGTGAAAATCGAAATGTAATCTCATCAGATTTTACAATCTTTAAAGATATTGTGACGGAAGAATCAAAGGATTTCTTAAATCCAGAACGAATTCGAGAATTCCTAGATATTTCTAATATACAAAAAGTATTAGAGACCAATGAACCAATATATTTAGATATTCAAAAGAATAATAAAGGATTTGTAAACTTTATGAGTGGATGGTATCGAATCACATTGACACCGCAAACACAATTAAAAGATCATGTCATTATCATGGTGAAAAAGATTGATAGAAATGGCATTGTTTCGAATGTGATTCAACAATATACCAATCAAAACTTTGAGGTCATTTATTCAATTGATTGTAAGAATGACACATTTACAAAATTCTCTTTACAAGAAAATACGGAACAATTACATTTCATTGAAGGAGCTTCTTTTATTCAATCTTGTCGTTCTTTTATTTCCAATTATGGTGTAGAAAAAGAAAAAGCAGGGGTATTAAAAGAATTTGACTATGATCATTTATTACAAATGATTGAACAAAATATCGTATATTCTTTTGAATTTGGTGCTTATGATCTTGCGCATCAATTCCATCAAAAGAAAATTTATTTCCATTTATATGATCGCGAAAATCAAGTGATTTTGATGATGGTCGTTGATGTAACTGATCAATATATGCAACAATTCAATGAAAAACAAAGAATTGAGCAATTGGAAAAAAGAGCAACCGTGGATGGATTGACTGGTTTACATAATCGATATTATTTCGAAAAAGCATTCCATTATTATGTGGATGGTGAAGGTCGATACCAAGAATCTGCTTTCTTATTGGTAGACTTAGACAATTTTAAACAATTGAATGATACGTATGGACATTTAATTGGTGATAAGGCTCTACAGGCTGTTGCTTCTGGACTTAAAACTTTCTTTAGATCGACAGATATCATTTCTCGTTTTGGTGGCGATGAATTTGTGGTCTTAATGAAACACATTCGTGGAAAAGAAGTCATTGATCCGCTAATGGAACGTTTCTTACAAACAATGGATGAAATCTTTGATAGCGAACCAAAATACTCGCAGCTTCATATTTCTGTAGGAATCTCACTGATTCCACGAGATGGCTTTGATTTTATGACGTTGTATCAAAAAGCAGATCAAGCTTTATATGAAGTGAAGAAGAATGGAAAACATAAATATCAAGTGTATGAAGAAAAGGATGATGAATCTTATGAAGAATAAGATTCTCCTTTTCTTAGCATTCTTTGGGATGTTTCTTGTTTCTTGTGGACAACAAGATTATCCTACGGACTATCCAGAAAGTCCTAGTCATACACAAGCTGATATCCTATGGCCTAGTGCGTTAGAAACCCAAGTCTTTTCAGATGGCGTATTGGCTATGGTGGATTATTCACAAGTAGAACAAGGATATATTAGCGCAAAACGATTATCTGATGCTGGGATTTGTAAACTTCAAATCGCAAAAGAAGATAAAAAATATAATTACGATCTTACAAAAACAGAGTATGTCAGTTTTCCTTTACAGATGGGAAATGGGATTTATACATTAAAAATTCTTCAACAAGTAGAAGGTACAAAATACGCAGTATGTGCTAGTCAAGAGATTAATGTACAATTAAATGATGATAAACAGTGTTATTTGGTACCTAATCAAGTAGTGTATTATCAACCTTCTTCTAAAGTTGTATCGATGAGTTTTGAACAAACAAAAGAAGATACAGATGATCTCACTCGCGTTTATCATTTATTTCAATATACGATCGATACATTAGATTATGATTATAAAAAAGCCGATGATGTCAGTGATACATATGTATTACCAGATATTGATGAAGCGATTGATAAAAAAAGTGGTATTTGTTTTGACTATGCCAGTATGATGGCAGCGCTATGTCGTGTTCAAGGCATTCCTGCCAAAGTAATCGTCGGATGGACGGATATCGAATATCATGCATGGGTAGAAGTCTATTTGGAACATGAGGGTTGGATCAATCCTAAAATTTATTTTGAACAAAAACAATGGACATTGATGGATCCCACATTCGCAGATTCAAAAAATGCCGATTATGAAGGAAAATATGAAGAAGTCTATCGATATTAGGAGGGCCTATGAAACAAAAACAATTATCTTATGAAGAAATCTATACACTCACGGCAGAGTGGGAAATGATACTTTCTAGTGGTCTTCCTATCCATGAAGGACTGGAGATGGTCGAAAATACGATTGATTCGGAAAGTTTAAAACAAGTCATTCACTTGATCAAAACTTCGTTTCAAGAACAAGGATCTTTATCCAATGCGATCGAATCGACAGGTGTTTTTGATCCATATATGATAAAAATGATTTATATTGGTGAACAAAGCGGTCATTTGGATCAAGTTATGAAAGAGTTGACGACATATTATAAACGACAAGAGGAAATGCAAGTGCAATTGAAAGAGGCGATGACATATCCACTGATCTTATTGGGTATTATGTTTTTGATCGTATTTATGATGGTCTATAAAGTATTACCTATATTCAAGGATGTATTAGAAACCAATCAACTATCATTATCGGGTATTTCGGTTTCTTTAATGCATGTTGGAACAATTTTTGGTCAAGTTAGTTTAATTCTTTCAGGAATTGCGTTTGTGGGTGTATTGATCTTAGCTATCGTTTATCGTTTTGCTTCACATACCCTAGGATGGAAAACATTTTTAATGAAATGTCCAGGTATCTCTAAGGTCTATAAAGAGGTTTCTTTGGCACAACTTTCTTACGTAATCTCTTTATTTATCGCAAGTGGGTATCCATTAGAGAATTTGCTTTCTATCTTATGCACATTTGTAGAACATCCACAATTAGCACATAAGATGAAAGCTGTACAAATGAAAGTACAAGAAGGAATTTCTTTTACCAAAGCCATGGATCAAGAAAAGGTATTTGAAGGAAAATATGCGAATATGATTGCTATTGCTTCAAAAACAGGTCAAGAAGATATATTGTATCCCCAATTGACGCAATGGATGCAGGAAAATGTGGAAAGAACATTATCTCATTGGATCAATGTGATAGAACCCACGATCATTGCCATCTTATCATTTATCGTAGGCATCTTATTATTATCGATCATGTTACCATTGATGTCTTTGATGCAAACGTTGTGATATGAAAGATTTATCACATAAGGTCCTTTCCATGGGCTTGTTTATACTCCTTTTCCTTATAGTATGGCTAGCTTTGATCGATACTAGTCAAGTCAGTATGGTACAAGATAAAGAAAGAGTGCAACAAGCCATTCAAAAATCGTTGATTGAATGTTACAGTTGTGAAGGATTTTATCCTGAAAATATTGAGTATTTAAAAGAACAATATGGATTGATAGTGAATGAAGAACATTATTTTATATCGTATGACTATGAAGGTGAAAATATAATGCCACAAATTTATGTATATCGAAAGGGGCAAGAAGGATGAATCAAGCTAGAAATAGTACCATATTTTTTGGATTGTCTTTGCTCTTTGTGTTTGCAGGATGTTCCTTTCTTTTGCTAAGTGCTCAAATCCAAGGTAGTCATCGTTTGGAACAAAGAATTGATGCGGCATATACACAATATACACCGATTTCCTATATCACGATGAAAGTACATAGCTATGATCATGATGGGGGCGTCGATGTGCAAATGATCCAAGATGTTTCTTGTTTGGTTCTTTCTGACTCCAAAACAAAAACATATATTTATTATGAGGATGGGGAATTGAAAGAGTTATATACAATCCATACAATGATACCGGATCTTAAAGATGGAGATGTGATTATGGAATGCGAAAGCTTTTCCATTCAAAAGAAGGAAGATACTCTTACAGGTAGCGTAGGACAACAATCTTTCATCATTCAAATTAGAAGTGAGGGATATTATGCGTAAAATCCATTCACAAAAGCCATTTACATTTTTCTTAGAATTTTTATTGGCACTTGTCTTTTTTATGATATCCGCAACCATTCTTTTACAAGTGTATGCAGGTTCTATGCGTCTACATCAACAAGATGAAGATCGAAGAAAAGCCATGTTGTTTGCGCAAAATTTGATCGAATCGAATCAAGATTTATCGACATATACACAAAGCTTTGATCAAGAATTTCAAAATGAGGGAGATTATTTTCAAGCACAAATGATCTATAAGGAATCACCATATCCGCATTATGTTTTAGAAATTCGCCATGATCAAGCAGTGCTTGTAGAATATGAATGGGTGCTATCATGAAAGAGAAAAGAAGATTACATCCTGGTACTGGCCTTGCGACGATCGTATTGATCTTTGTCATTTTATCAATGACCATCATGGCTTTATTCACATATATGCGTGTACAACAAGATCATCGATCTTTGATGCGTGACTATGAACAAAAACAACAATATTATCATGCGGATGCACAGGCAAAATATATCGTACAAGAATTTTTAAAAGGTATAAATGTTGAAGAACAAACGCATATTGATATTAAAGAAGTAGGAAATCGTTATGAATTTGAAATTCCTATTTCTTCTTCACAAGTTCTTTTTGTATGTTTTGATCAAAGTGGAAATATATATGATTGGCAAATTCAAACAAGAAATGGGGAATAAACATGGATGTGAAAACGATATTAGAACAAGCAATTCAAAAACAAGCATCAGATATTTTCTTTGTTGCGGGAAGTCCGTATGCGTTTAAAATCAAACAAGAAATCATCAAACAAGATGAAAATCGATTAACACCAGATATGGTGCATGATATCATTCAACAATTATATACGTTTGCACCTTATTGTAGTTATGATACCTTTTTAAAAAGTGGCGATGATGACTATTCTTTTTCCCTACCACATGTAGGAAGATTTCGTGTCAATGTATATCGACAACGAAACTCAGAAGCAGCTGTTTTAAGAGTGGTCAATTTTGAATTGCCAGACCCTGCTCAACTGCATATTCCTGCAGAAATCTTAGAAATTTCAAAAGAGAAAAAAGGAATGATTTTAGTGAGTGGACCTGCAGGAAGTGGAAAGTCTACGACCTTGGCTTGTATTATTGATTTAATCAACTCGAGTCGAAACGCACATATTATTACAATCGAAGATCCGATTGAATATCTACATGCGCATAAAAAATCTATTGTATCACAAAGAGAAGTCTTTCATGATACAAAAGGGTATCTACAAGCCTTGCGTGCCGCATTGAGAGAAACGCCAGAGGTAATTTTACTTGGAGAAATGCGAGATGAGGAAACAATTTCAACCGCCATTACCGCAGCAGAAACGGGTCATTTATTGATGTCTACTCTACATACTGTGGGGGCTGTGAATACGATCGATCGTATTTTAGATACATTTCATACCAATCAAAATCAAGTGCGAGCACAATTATCGATGGTATTGAATGTCGTAATATCTCAACAGTTGGTTCCGACAATCGATGGGGGCGTTGTTCCTGTATTTGAAATTTTAAAGATGACACCGGCCATCCGCTCACAAATTCGAGAAGGAAAGACACATATGATTGAAAATTCGATGGCATCGAATAAACAATTAGGAATGATGACAATGGATGATTCTCTATTCTCTTTGTACCAACAAAAGATAATTAGTCAAGAAACAGCCGTTTTATATAGTATCCATCCAGATACGATGAAAATGCGCTGTCAAATGAGATAGGAGCGATGTTATGGATTTAAAACAACATACATACCATATATGGGAAATTTATTTAAATGGAAAATTAGAAGATGATATTCAACTTCAAGAGTTTTTAGTTGAGAATTGTACCATTATCGGAACAGGAAAACATGAATTTTATCAAAATATACATATGATTTTAAAGGATTTTGATCAAAAACTACATGATGAAGATCCATTGACTTTTGAGATTCAAAAATATCATGCTTCGCAAATGGATGTCAGTGAAGATGTCAGTATCGTATATGGCTTTTTGGATGTGGCATGGAAATGTGCCGATACCAATTTAATGATTGAGATGAATACACGTTTTAGCGTTGTCTATAAAAAAGTCGAAGATCATTTTAAAATAGTGCATATTCATCAATCTGTACCATATTTAGATCAAATGAATGCGGAATATTATCCAAAGACTTTGACAGGAGAAATTGAACAACTCCAAAGACAATTGGATGAATTAACAACACAAATGAGAAAAGACCCATTGACGGGCTTGATGAATGTGCATGCGTTAAAAGAAGTCTATGAAAGTATTATGTATAAAGACGTATGGTGCCTAATCATTGATTTAAAAGACTTTCATACGATCAATGAATCTTATGGATATATCATTGGTGATACGGTTTTAAAACAAGTAGCACAAGCTTTGACGGCAGTGATTCGATCTAAAGATATTGTTTGTCGATTAGAAAGAGATGTATTTATCGTGATTTGTTTTGGTCTTTCTCAAGAAGAACAATTAAAAGTATTGATGAATCGTATTCAAAAAACGATTCAAAAAATCAAAACAATTCATAAAGAAAACATTCCTGTCGCAATTGGGGCAACTTCGATTCAACAAGAAAAAAGTTTAGAAATGGTTCTTTGTGAAGCATTTGAAGCATTGGATATCGCTAAATCAAATTCTAGTGAACAATATCAATATATTCACAAGAGATAGATGTATGTGACTTATAAATATGATATATTAAAAAAAGGAGGGTACTTATGAATACTACATTAATAATTATGGCAGCAGGAATTGGATCTCGTTTTGGAGAAGGAATCAAGCAATTGACACCAATGGGACCAAATGGCGAGATCATTATGGATTATTCTATTTATGATGCCAAAGAAGCCGGTTTCAACAAAGTTGTATTTATCATTCGTAAAGATATTGAAAAAGAATTTAAAGAAATCATCGGAGATCGCATTCAAAAATATATCGATGTTGACTATGTATTCCAAGATCTAAACGATGTTCCTCAAGGATGCAGCGTGCCACAAGGACGTACAAAACCATGGGGAACTGGACAAGCTGTCTTGTGCTGTAAAGATTTAGTTAAAGATCCATTTGTGATCATCAATGCGGATGATTATTATGGAAAAGAAGCTTTTGTGAAACTTCATGATTTTTTAGTACGCCATGAAGATTTAGGTAAAGAATTTTCTATGGGAATGGCTGGCTTTATCTTAAAAAATACGCTAAGCGAAAACGGCACAGTCACTCGTGGTGTATGCCAAGATGATGGTCATGGTATGTTGACAAAAGTGATTGAAACAAAGGGAATCATGGAAAAAGAAAGAAAAATCGTTTGCGATGATCCTGAGGTTGAAAAATGGGTAACACCAGAAGACCATGTATCTATGAATATGTGGGCAGCCTATCCAGATTTTTTAGACTACTTAGAAACAGGGTTTGAAGAATTCTTACATCATATTGAAGATGATCCTTTGAAAAAAGAATATTTGTTGCCAATTATCGTTCAAGATTTATTGACGCAAGATCGTATTCGCGTACAAATTTTGGATACGCAAGATCGTTGGTTCGGTGTAACATATCAAGAAGATAAAGCAACAGTACAACAAGCATTCAAAGATTTAATCGCACAAGGTGTGTATCCAGAAACATTATGGAAGTAAAAAAATGGTGAAATTTTTTCACCATTTTTATTTTACGATTTCAATTGATTTCATTCTTTGTTCTGTTAAAGGACGATCTTGCCAATTGGTTTTTGTGCTTGCGATTTCATCCAATGTATCAAATCCATCTGTTAACATTCCAAATGCGGCATAATCCCCATCTAGATGAGGTGCATCTTTGTGCATGATAAAGAATTGAGAGCTTGCGGAATTAGGATTCATCGCACGAGCCATGGATAACACACCACGAGAATGTTTTAAATTATTGATAAAACCATTGTTTTTAAATTCTCCAGGAATAGTTTGTTTGCTGCCACCCATACCTGTGCCTTCAGGGTCTCCTCCTTGGATCATAAATCCAGGAATTACACGGTGAAAAATTAGACCATCATAGAAATGATCATTCACTAAATTGACAAAGTTTTCCACGGTTTTAGGGGCAATGCTAGGATATAATTCCGCATGCATTGTTTTTCCGTTTTCCATCGTAATACAAATTTGAATTGTTTCCATATTAAGAGTTCCTTTCCTTACTTCGGTGAATCTATTGTAACGAGTTTCTGAGTGTTTGTAAATTTATTAGAAAGATTGAATTGTTTCTTTCGTGATATTTTCGATAATGGAAACAGCTAAAGAAACCGCATTTTTATAATCTTGATAAGAACAAATACCACAAGGGGCATGGGCAAAGCGTACTGGAATCCCTATGATGATCGTAGGAATCCCTTGATTGGCACAATGATAAATACCTCCGTTCGTGCCACCGCCTTTGCGTACGCTTGTTTGAATAGGAATATTTTTTTCTTTGGCCAATTGAATACAATAAGACATATATCTTGGATTTGTGATCATGGAACGGTCAAAATGACGTAACATAGGGCCTCGTTTTAAACCGCTTTGGATCATATAACCTTCTTCAAATGTATCATCAGCTGGACATCCTTCAAAACAAATTGCTAGATCGGGTTGAATTTGATGGATAGCTAGACTAGCTCCTCTTTCGCCAACTTCTTCTTGGCTAGATAAAAGACCAATAATTGAATGATCAAGCTCTTTGGTTTGAAGAATTGATAAGGTTTCTAATAAGGCAGCACAACCAATACGACAATCAAAAGCTTTTCCCATGAAGATTTGTTGTTTTTCATGATAGGAACAAGTAATGGCTGGGCAAGCAAAAGCACCAATTTCAATCTTATAATCATTTTGTACTTCTTCTTGACTGCATGCGCCAATATCGATGACCAATTGATCAAAATCAATCGCATTTGATTTTTGGGACGCACTTAGAAAATGAACAGGTTGACTTGCGACGATCCCATCAATCAATACACCTTCGGTATTTTGGATCCATACTTGGCTTCCAATGACATTTTTCGGATCCCATCCACCAAGTGGTAAAAAGCGAAGGGTTCCATTGGGTTTGATGGCTTGGATGATAAAGCCCACTTCATCGCTATGGGCATCTAGTAAAATCGTAGTGTCATGATCCTTTTGGGATCTAGGTATTAGAATGGTATTGCGCATGGAGTCTGTTCTGGCATCACAGAAAGATTTTGTTTGTTCGATTGCATAAGCACTGACTTTATCTTCCATACCACTAGGACCAAATAAAGTCGATAGAGTTTGGATTCTCTCGATTTCTGAATTCATTTTTGTTTCTCCTTTTCGAAATTTTGTTATAATTATAACACAAAGCGAGTTATCAAATGGAAAATTCAAAGAGACAAATTGGGATCTGTGGTCTTTCTGATCCGGTATCCCTACAAAAACAAAATGAAGTTGTAAATTGGTTAAACAATCTAGGACTAGATGTGATTGTATCTCAATATATGGATTCAAAGAGTACACCCAATCAAAAGGCTAAAGAATTGAATGCTTGGTTTTCTGCCAATGCGTTTTCTTATATATTTGATATTTCAGGAGGCGATCAAGCCAATCTTTGCTTGCCATATATAGATTATGAAGCTTATGCGCAATGTGATACGATTTTTGCGGGATATAGCGATCTATCTACAGTGTGTAATGCGTTATGGCATAAGGCACAAAAACCAACTTTATTATTTCAAATTCGAAATCATGAACGAGAAAAAGAAGTCATTGATTTTTTACAACAACGCTCCTCTGCTTTGACGACATTGGATCTAAAAATATCTGATGTCGTAGTAGGTGGTAATTTACGTTGTTTCTTGAAATTAGCCGGAACCCCTTATCTTCCAGATGTATCGGGGTGTATTTTATTTTTAGAAGCGTATGCAGGTTCTAAAGAACGGATTCTTTCTTATTTGAATCAATGTGCGCAAATGGGGTTGTTTCATGAAGCAAAAGCAGTCATATTTGGTCAGTTTACACAGCTTGATCAAGAAGGGAACCGAGATGTTTTAAAAGATTTTTCAAAACAGCTAAAGATCCCTGTGTTTTATACGCAAGATATTGGACATTCTAAAGATTCCAAAGCATTATGGATCGGAAAAAAGAAATAAAGGAGAATATATATGAAAAAAATAAAGGAATTATTGATGAAGATCGAAGTTCGTACCATATTAAAACCGATGGTGATGGTCGTATTATTAAGCTTTGTATACAATTATGCTTATATGTGCTTGTCTTTATATCGAACGGTTGGACCAAGTGCGTTGATTACAACTTTACAAGTTGTTTTAAGTTTATTATCAGCTTTAGGATTTTATTGGATCTGTACAGCAGTTTGGACACAAAGAGTCAAAAAATTCTCTATCTATCAAGGAATCATGGTGTTATTGGGTCAAGGTGTTTTGATTTGTGTTGTAAGTGGACTTCTTGGAAATTTTTATGCGTATGCGATTGATCATACAAACTTTTTATTAGTGGAACAATTATTAAGTGCTTTAGTATTAATTAGTTGGGTACCGTTACAACTATTATATTATTATGCTTTATTCCTAGGGAAAAAAGGAAAAGATATTTTCATTTACATGTTTGAGGTATTAAAGAAAAAACAAAAGACGATCTTAAATTGGTATTGTGCCTTATTGATTTTGATTATCGTCATTGATACGTTGACACAAGGGGCATTTAGTATCTTACGTGGATTTGATGCATATTCGATCTTATTTGGAACGGTCTATTTAGGAAATCCAATGGTACAATGGATGATGTCTTTATTATGGGTAGCGAATATGGAACTACAAACAGTCTTTATGTTAGCTTTTGAATTCTTTGTGATTGGTGTTTTCTATATGATCTTAGAATTGAATTATATTCGATTTATCCAAAGAAAATGTTATGAATATGAATCTCAATCACATTAAATTAACGCCACGTAGACTTCAGTGTCTACAAAATATGGGAATCGATTCGATTGAAGATTTATTGCGAAGATATCCACATCGTTATGAGCATATTGAGATCGTGGCCTATGAGCAATGGCAACCAGGGAATTCAATTAGTGTGGAAGGTTTGATTTGTAAACCAGCGAGCGTAATTCGTTTAAAACAAAATCGTTCGATGACCAAGTTTACGATCTTGGCATGGAATGAAGAATTCCAAGTGACAATGTTTAATCGCCCTTGGACCCAACAATTTACAGTAGGAAAAACGATTACGTTATTTGGACAATATCAAGGACAACATAAAATCTTGGTACAAAACTATAATTTTAAACATTTGGAACAACAAGTTGGCATGCAGCCGATCTATTCATTACCAAGTGATGGCTTAAAACAAAATGAATTTCGTCAGATCATGAAACAAGCATTGATGCTTCAAAAGGTGATATCTTCTTTGGTCCCCAAACGATATCAAGAAAAATATCGTTTATTGCCAATGAAAGAGGCCATACAAGCCGTTCATTTTCCACAATCAGAAACAATGTTACATCAAGCAGTTCGTACGTTAAAGTATGAAGAATTTTTATGTTTTCAATGTGCGATGCAAGCGATGCGTCAACAAAATCAAACGATCGTGCAAAAGATCCCAAAACATTTTGATGAAGAAAAAATACAATCTTGGCAAGAATCACTACCCTTTTCATTAACCAAAGATCAACAAGCTTGTATCGATCAATTATTAAAAGAGTTACAAAGTCCTAAGATGATGTTTCGCTTGGTACAAGGTGATGTAGGATGTGGAAAAACAATGGTAGCTGTGGCGGCTTTATGGGCTTGTACATTGGCTAAATGTCAAAGTGCCTTTTTGGCGCCTACGGAAATTTTGGCAAGACAACATTTTGAAACATTACAAAAACAAGGATTGCCTGTTTATTTATTGGTCTCAAGTTTACCAACAAAAGAAAAACAAAAGATATTGGCATTATTAGAATCTGGGGAGACAATGGTTGTTGTCGGGACACATGCCCTATTTCAAGAACAAGTGAAGATGAAAAATCTTGGCTTTGTCGTGGTTGATGAACAACAACGATTTGGAGTCAAACAACGTAGAGCTTTATTAGAAAAAGGTAAAAACGTTGATTTTTTGATGATGTCAGCTACACCAATCCCAAGAACATATGCGCATTTTTTATATGGGGATATGGATATCAGTAATATTCATACGATGCCGGAAGGAAGAAAATCGATTGTGACACGATATATTCCTTCTCGATCGATGAAACCTATCTTACAAGAAGTTTTAAATGCGATTGAAGAAGGCGCACAATGTTATGTGGTGTGTCCATCCATTGAAAATCATGCGGATACAACAATGCGAAGTGCCCAAGAAATTTATGAAGGGATGAAGAAAACTTTATCCAAAGAAGTTCGTATTGGTTTACTTCATGGCAAGATGAAGGCAGATGAAAAGGAAAAGGTCATGAAGTCTTTTTCTGACCATCAAATTGATATTTTAGTCAGTACAACGGTGATTGAAGTGGGAATTGATGTGAAAAACGCAAATGTTATGGTCGTTTATGATGCCCATCGTTTTGGTTTGAGTACACTACATCAATTAAGAGGGCGTGTTGGAAGAGGAACAAGACAAGGCATTTGTTATTTGATGAGTTCGACCAAAGAGGAAGAAGCCATTCGACGTTTGAAAAAAATGGAAGAATTGACAGATGGTTTTGCGATTTCTGCCTATGATTTAAAAATGCGTGGGCCAGGTGACTTATTAGGCGTTAGACAAAGTGGTCTTCCTGGATTTATGTTCGCTGATTTGGATAAAGATCAAGCGATGATGGAAGCTTGCATTCAAGATGCCAAAGAAGTTTTATTTTTACAAGAAGATAAGGAATTGATAGAATATACAAAGAAGGCTATTGAGCATAGCGATTATTTCGATTAAGAGGAGGGATAGGATGCATGATAAATTTAAAAGTAAGATTTTTTACTTTGTTTCTTTAACTAGCATGTGTTTCCTATTGATCCTAATTGCGTATATATTCTTTTTGCGAGAAGTTGATGTAGATGTTATGGCGAATGTTCAATTTATTTATTCTGGAGAAAATGGAGGCGCTTCTTTAAAAGTTATTAACCAAACGACGGATATTAATCAAAGAACGCAAGAATTTATGGATAGTGTCATTTATGAGGTGAGTCCATCTACGCAATTATCGAATGGAGATATTGTACATGTAAAGGCAACGTATGATACGAATATCGCGCAACAATATAATTTTCATCCCGTTCATCAAGAAGAAGATTTTGTGGTCGATGGATTAAATAATCGATATGAAATATTAGAAGAAATGGATCCTGATTATATCAAGACCATGCAGACGGATATCAAAAAATATATCAAGAAGCATAAAGATGCGATATATGCGTTAGATCCAGAAGCTAAAGGAAAAGCACTATTGACAAGTCAAGAAGAAGTATATTCTGCTTTCTTACAATCGAAATCGATGTTAGTGAGCGATCGATTCTTACAAGTTTGGAAGTTAGAATATGAACAAGAAGGAAATATCACCCCTGTGATTTATATTGTCTGTGTACCTGATATCAATGATGGAAATGTGGTGTCTACGAAAGATATTTTTGGAGAACGTGCGTATTTATCACAGACGGAAATTGAACAACAAGACTATGCAGGATATATTCATCGTGTATTTTCTTCTCAATATGAAATTGAACCATATAAAAAGTGATCAAGTTGATCACTTTTTTCTTTTAGAATTTTTTTAACAAGTCTTCAAAATCGACAGGATCGATAGATTGAAATTCAATGGTTACAGTATCGTTATCTTTATAACGGGGGATCAAATGTACATGAAAATGTTCAACCGTTTGTCCTGCTGCTTCATGAATGTTAGTCAATACGTTGATTCCGTCGCAATGTAATGTATCACATAAACGATTGGCAATTGTTTGGGCCACTTTAAACACATGATCACGAATAGTTTCAGGACAATCTAAAAATGAGGTGCAATGTGTTTTTGGGACCACTAGGCAATGTCCGTATGAAGTCGGTTGAATGTCAAAAAATACGATCACTTGTTCATCTTCATATAACGTATTTGAAGGGATCTTATGATCAGCAATATCACAGAAAATACACATAAATTATTCCTCCTTTAAGTATTTGTGTAATATAGGAATCAACAATGAAGCAATGCCGATACCGACAAGAGCTTGCATGATATTGATTGGAACCGCAAGAGTCGCCAACCAAAATGATTGGTTAATAAACGCATCTACTAGCCAATATCCAAAGATCATCCATAGAGAGGCTAGAATCAAGCTAGGTAAACGTTTTTTAAAATGATTATATACATAGGAAACAATCATAGCTTCGATTCCTTTTATACATAAAGTAAAAAGGGCATAACTTGCATAACCGCCGATTATATCAGCAAAACAAGAACCGATGCCACCGATACAAAACGCAAAAAAGGGATTGACGATTGTAGCAAACGCAAAGAGGATGCCATCACCGGCATTAAAGTATCCATGGAAGCCATTGGGAATCTTGATCAAAAAGGTACTCGCAAACACAAGGCAGATCCCAAGGCTTGAAATCACAAGTGTTTTAATGGAAAGTTGTTTCATAATAAAGGACTCCTTTTTTAATATTATACAAAAAAAGTAAATGAAAAGACAGGCTAAGGGGGTGCCTGTCTTTTCAAAAATTAAGGGGATAGAAAATTTAGTACAATATCCATTGACATCATACTGGCAAGGTCTTCTAACTCCTTGCTTAATCAAAAGTATATCACATTGGATTTTAGAAAATATGTGAAAATTGTGTGAAAAACAAAAAAATGAATGTTTTGTGGTGATGATTTCCAAAAATATTAGGAAATTGGAGGGTTTCTTTCCATTTTTTCAAAATAATGGATAAAAATGAAAGAATCTTTGGAAAGCCTATAATTTTTAAGCGATTTTAGCGCACTCATGGTATAATAAAGTGAAAACTCGAGGGAAATGATATGATTCAGAAGACCGTTCAAGATATATGTAAAATGATCGACGCCTCTTATTATGCCAATGGGTTAGAGGATCGTAAAATAAAAGGGGTTTCAATTGATTCAAGGACGATTGAAGCTGATATGTTGTATATTCCATTGTTGGGACAACGTGTAGATGGACATCAATTTATTGACAGTGTAATCGAAAAAGGAGCCGGTGCTTCTTTTTGGCAAAAAGATCATCTTCCTTATCCAAAAGGAATTTTATTGATCTTAGTAGAAGATCCACAAAAAGCGTTACAAGACCTTGCGAAAGCCTATCTTAAAACATTAGATTGTTTGGTGATCGCAGTTACAGGTTCTAATGGAAAGACAAGTTGTAAAGATATGTTGTTTAGTGTCTTTTCAAAAGAGAAGAAGACACAAAAAACGCAAGGAAATCGAAATAATGAAATTGGACTTCCATTGACGATCTTGGAGTTTGATGAAGATATCGAAGTGGCCATCTTAGAAATGGGAATGGAAAATCGATTTGAAATCGAGCAACTTTGTCAGATTGCACCACCTGATATTTCCATAATTACGACCATCGGCTCAGCGCATATGGAAAATTTAGGGGATCGTTATGGGATTGCTCGTGCTAAATTAGAGATTTTAGAAAATAGTAAACCGAATGCGTTATTTTTATATAATAAAGAATGTCCAGAAATTGAAAGTGTCATGAAGGAAATGGAAATTTCTTCTGATCATAACATTGTTTCTTTTGGACAAGGTGGGGATATCTTTGTATCCTCTGATGTACAAGTGACTGATCATGGGATTTCTTTTCAAGTTGCACCGCAAAATTTATCAATCGAACTTGCGGCATATGGTGATTTTCAAGCAACCAATGCGTTGCCAGTAATCTATGCGGCTTTATACGCAAAGCTGAGTGAAGCTTCGATTTTAGAGGGATTAAAAACATTAGAAATGACAAAGATGAGAACGCAGTTAATTCCTTGTCAAAATGCGAAAATACTAGATGATACTTATAAATCGAATCCAGAAAGTGCTCGTGCCGCAATTGATACTTTAATGTCGATTCCGGCGAAACGTCATGTGGCCATACTTTCTGATATGTTAGATCTTGGACCAGATACGGTTCAATTCCATCAAGAAATTGGAACATATGCGATTGATAAACAAGTGGACCAAGTTTATTGCGTAGGAGAACTTTCTAAACATACTGCGGCAGCTTGTCAAGAAAAAGGCATGTGGTTTGAAGATAAAACATCCTTGTTGGCGGCGTGTCGACAAGAAGTTGAAAATGATTGTGTGATATTAGTTAAAGGAAGTAGAGCGATGACGATGGATACCATCGTAGAGGCTCTTCAGGAGGGATAGAATATGGAACGTTACCATTTAGGTGTATTATTCGGTGGACAAAGTAGTGAATATTCAGTTTCTTTGCATTCTGCCGCTTCTTTTTTACGTCAAATTCATCAAGAAAAATATGAAATTGAAACCATTGGGATTGACCAAGAAGGACATTTTTATCATTATACAGGATCGATTGATGCGATTGAACATGACACATGGAAAGAAGAAGGAACCATTATTCCATGTGCATGGTGTCATAAAGGACTTGTTCTTTTAGACGAGGAACATCGTTTTATTCCTTTGGATGTTGTATTCCCTGTTCTTCATGGTAAAAATGGTGAAGATGGAACGATTCAAGGATTATTAGAAGTGATGAATATTCAATATGTCGGCTGTGATGTGATGTCAAGCGCCATTGCGATGGATAAAGAAATCATGCATATCTTATGCGATCAAGCAAAGATTGCTTGTGCAGATTATATTTGTCTTCATGAAAATCAACCACAACCAACGTTTGAAGAAATCCAAGAAAAGATCAGTTTACCTTGGATCGTGAAGCCATGTAATGCGGGAAGTAGTTATGGTGTTCATTTTGTGAACAATGAACAGGAATTTAATGATGCGAAACAAGATGCTTTCTTTTATGATGGTCGAGGTAAGATCTTAGTAGAAAAAGTGATTGAAGGATTTGAAATTGGTTGTGCTGTCATGGGAAATAAAGAAGTTTTTACAGGCAGTATTGATGAAATTGAAATCACAGGTGGATTCTTTGATTTTGAAGGAAAATATGAAATGAAAGGGGCAAATATTTATTGTCCTGCTCGTATTGATGAAGATACCTTTAAAAAAGCGCAAATTTTGGCAAAAGAAGCTTATCAAACATTGAATTGTATTGGGATGGCTCGTGTAGATATGTTTGTGACACCACAAAAAGAAGTGGTCTTAAATGAAGTTAATACGATTCCTGGCTTTACCGCAACAAGTCGTTATCCTTCTATGATGAAAGAAGCAGGTATCGAATTTCCTGATTTGATCGATCAATTGATCGGATTAGCACTTCAAAGGAATGTAGGAGTATGCTAGAAGCGTATAGTCGTTGTTGGGCTGAAATTGATTATGATGCGATCATTCATAATGTACAAGAAGTAAAAAAATTAGTGGGTAAAACCAAAGTCATGGGCATTGTCAAAGCCAATGCGTATGGCCATGGGGTAATTGAATGTGCAAAAGCACTTTTAAAAGCAGGTGTTGATTATTTTGGGGTTTCTAGTATTGATGAAGCTTTAGAATTACGTCAAGCAGGAATCCAAGAAAATATCTTGATCTTAGGATATACACCACAAGAACATTTTCATTATTTGATTGAAGAAAATATTGTTCAATCGCTAGTTTCTTTAGATTACGCAAAAGCGTTGAATGCTTACGCGATCCAACAAGGAACAAAGATCCGTTGTCATTGTAAAGTGGATACAGGAATGTGTAGAACTGGGGTCGTCTATCAAGATCAAGAAAAAAATATCGATGCGATTATTGAGGAATATCAACTTTCTCATTTACAAGTGGAAGGAATTTTCTCGCATTTTCCTGTCAGTGATGATTTGAGTCAAGAAGCTTCATCATTTACCAAACATCAAATTGAATTATTTGAAGAAGTGATTGAACATTTAAAACAAGCTGGAATTAATCCTGGTATTCGTCATATTCAAAATAGTTATGGCATCTTAAATTATCCCCATTTACAATATGAGTATTGTCGTCCGGGATTATTATATATGGGTGTGACCAGTGATGATCAAATTCCAATTCAAACACATCCAAACTTTATTCCGATTTTATCGATATACGCAAATGTGAGTGTTGTGAAATGGATTCATAAGGGGCAAAGTGTAAGCTATGGAAGACATTTTACGGCCACAAAAGATACAAAAGTGGCTACATTGAGCATTGGGTATGCGGATGGATTGCCTAGACTTTTATCCAATCAAGGATATACGGTTTTGATTCATGGCACTCGATGCCCAATTATCGGTAATATTTGTATGGATCAATGTATGGTTGATGTGACACATCTAACTTCTATCCAAGAAGGAGATGTCGCATGCATCGTTGGTAAACAAGGGGACCAAATGAATACAATCGATCAGATTAGTCGTATGACCAATACGATCAATAATGAGACTTTGTGTCGCATCGCAAGTCGTGTCCCTCGTTTACATTTGAAGGAGGGGAAAAATGAAAACAAAGAAACAATATGCAGTGATTGATATTGCGAAATATGTATCCGCACTGCTTGTTGTCTGTGTCCACACATTTCCATTTTTAGAAATGAATGAGACATTTAATTTATATTTTATTCAGATCGTATGCCGATTGGCTGTTCCGTTTTTCTTTGTCGTCAGTGCTTTTTTCTTCTTTCGAAAATGGAGCGATGATTCCCAACAAAATCGTGCATACTTAACGAAATATTTAAAGCGTTTATTGAAATTATATTTGATTTGGACGGTAATTTATTTACCATATACAATTTGGGATTATGGGCAAGTTGGTTTTTCATTTTCAAATATTTTTGGTTATATCCGTGATTTGTTTTTGAACGGAAGTTATTATCATTTATGGTTCTTGCCGGCATTGATGTTGGCAACAGTTCTTGTTTGTTGGATGTATTCAAAAAAAGGATTGTCATTTTTATTGAAAACATCACTCGCATTATATTTTGTAGGTTATTTGATCAATATTTATACACCGATCTGGCAAGATCTTCCAATTATAAGTATTTTCTTCGGCTTTTTTACGAAAGTATTTTCAACCGCAAGAAATGGAATCTTCTTTGGACCTATGTATGTAGCCATTGGATTATTATTGGCAAAGACAAGACGTTTACCAAAGAAAGTCAATGGCATCGGCTTTTTAGTAAGCTACGGGTTATTGATCATAGAAATTTGGATCTATGGAAAAATTGGCGTATTACGAGATTTATCCAGTATGTATTTATTGTTGGTCCCTGTTTCTTATTTCTTGGTCAACTTGTTATTAACGATTCGTTTACCATATAAACCAATCTATCGCTCATTACGAGATGATTCCTTGATTATTTATACTTCGCATATTTTATTCGCAAAACCATTGTTGATTCTTGTGCCAAATGCGCATTTAGTCGTATATTTTCTAACGTTGGCAGGAGCACAAGGGTGCAGTTACTTGATTCATAAATATAAGGATCAATATCCGATCTTAGGACATTTAATTTAACTATGATACGATTATTTCAAGTAAAATGTGCTTCTACAGATTCGAATGAGATTGAAGCACAAATTCTCAAAAAATTAAGAATTTCAAAAAAAGATCTTTTATCATGGTCGGTGCATCGTCGTAGTGTCGATGCCCGCCAACAAAAGGTCCTTTTTTCGTATAGTATCGATTGTCAGGTAAAAAATGAACAACGATTGTTAAAACATCCAGATGTGAAAATGACACCTGATGAACGATATCATTTTCCAAACCAAGGAACAAAAATATGTACACAACGCCCTATTGTTGTTGGATTTGGACCAGCAGGCATGTTTGCCGCATTGTTGTTGGCGCAGGCGGGATTATGCCCTATCGTCATTGAACGAGGCAGTCAAGTTCAAGTTCGTAAACAAAAAGTAGATCACTTTTGGCAAACAGGCGTATTAGACCCTGAATGTAATGTCCAGTTTGGACAAGGTGGGGCCGGTGCTTTTAGTGATGGAAAACTAACGACTCGATCTAAAGATACAAGAGCGCGAAAGGTTTTAGAGGAATTGGTACATTGGGGAGCACAAGAAGACATCTTGATCGATGCCCATCCTCATATCGGAACAGATGCGTTTTTACCAATCATTGAAAATTGTCAAAAAGAAATTGAACGCTTAGGGGGAAGTTTCTATTTTGATACAAAATTAGAAGATGTGGAAATCCAAGATGGACGCATCATTGCTATTCATACAAAAGAAAAAAGAATTGCTTGTTCTGATCTGATCTTAGCGATTGGCCATAGCGCCAGTGATACAATCTATATGTTACATGAACAAGGGGTTCAAATGGAAAATAAACCATTTGCGGTCGGTGTTCGTATCGAACATAGACAAGAATATATCAATAAAGCGATGTTAAAAGAATATGCGCATGATGAACGCTTGATTCCAGCTCGATATCAATTGACGATGACTGCTTCCAATCAAAAAGGGGTTTATACATTCTGTATGTGCCCAGGTGGTTATGTCATCCCAAGTTCTTGTCAAGAAGAACAACTGGTGATCAACGGGATGAGTTATGCATCTCGTGCAGGAGAAAATGCCAATAGCGCATTGTTGGTACAAGTCAATGCATCTGATTATGGGGATGCCTTATTTGCGGGTCTTCAATACCAAGAAGAATTAGAAAAAAAGGCATATCAAATGGCAGGTTCTTATAAAGCGGGTGTACAATTGGCCAAAGATTATTTACAATATCAAAAAAGTACTGGTTTTGAAGAGGTCAAACCAACGTATTGTCTTGGAAGTACATTTGTAGATTTGAATACATTATTTTCCGAACCAGTGAATCAAGCTTTACATGAAGCATTAGAAAATTTTGAAAAAAGAGTGCCTGGATTTGTTGAAGAAGGAGCTATTTTGAGTGCAGTGGAATCACGAAGTTCTGCAGCAGTCCGCTTTTGTCGAGATGAAAGACTACAAACCAATATACAAGGGATCTATGCTTGTGGAGAAGGTAGTGGATATGCAGGGGGAATTATGACCAGTGCCATTGATGGCTTAAAATGTGCAGAACATGTCATCTCTCAATATATATGGAAAAAGGAGGAATAAGGATGCGATGGTTTCAACCCAAATATTATGTAAAAAACTTTGAACATATTTCGATTGAACGCCTTCAAAAAGCAGGAATCCGATTGTTGTTGTGCGATATCGATAATACATTGGTTTCCTATGATGAACCTTACCCCAATGAAAGAGTGATTCAATTTATAGATAAGATCCAAGCATCAGGAATCGAAGTGGCTTTATGTTCCAATGCGACAAAACAAAGAGCGACACGATTTTCTAAAATACTACATGTCTCACAAACTTATTATTTTTCTTGTAAACCGATGCCATTTAATTTTAGGCGAGCAATGAAAGAACATCATTTAAACGCAAATCAAGTGGCCTTGGTGGGAGATCAATTGTTTACCGATATCTTAGGGGGCAATTGGTCGGGATTATATACTATCTTAACGGCACCAATCAGTGTGAAAGATAGCTTGCCGACAAAGATCAATCGTCAATTTGAACAAATTATTTATCGTTATTTTGAAAAAAAAGGGATTTTGAAACGAGGTGAATTTGATGGCTGAATATTGTAAAGGATGTGGCGTACTTCTTCAAAATGAAGAAGAAAATGAATTGGGATATGTTCCAAGCTTAGATGCGACATATTGTCAACGTTGTTTTCGCATTCGTAATTATGGTGATGTCACGATCAATATGCAACAAGGCATTGAATCGAATAAGACATTCGATAAGATCAATGCGTTAGATTGTGTTGTTTTTTGGGTTGTAGATTTGTTCTGTTTTGAATCGAGTATTATTTCACGATTGAATCAAAAATTACCAAATAAAAAAATAATTATGATCTTGACCAAACGGGATGTTTTACCGGCAACATTAAAAGATGAAAAGATCATTGCGTTTGTGCAAGAACGTCTACAAGAAGAAAGAATCCATGTAGATGACATTATTATTTGTGGATATTTATTACGAAATAATGAAGAGAGTCAAATGTGTATTGATCAAATCGCAAGACGGATGCATGAGATTCGTGCTCAAAAAGATGTGGTCTTTATGGGAATGGCCAATGTTGGTAAATCAACGATATTAAATCGATTATTGGCAAGTGAATCATTAACAACTTCAAGAAATCCAGGAACGACTTTAGATCTTGTTCCTTTAGCACAAGATGGATTTGTATTATATGATACACCTGGGATTGAAAATCATCATTCCTTATTGAGCATGTTACACCCCAAAGATTTAAAAGCCGTGATTCCAACAAAACCGATTCGTCCTTTCATTTCCCAGATTTATGAGGATCAATCGTTTGCGGCGGGAGGACTTGCTCGTTTAGATGTCATCGTCAAAGGAAAAGCTACGGTAGTTGGTTATTTCTCTCGTTCGATTGCCGTGCATCGAGGAAAGCTCAGTAAGGCTGATGCGTTATGGAATACGCATTTAAATGGAATGTTGGTTCCTTGTATAGATACTTCTTTATTGACGATGCATTCCTATCAAGCACCAATGCGAAAAAAAGGAAAGATGGATATCGTGATTCATGGACTCGGATGGTTTTGTGTCAGTGGGGATATCCAAGATGTCTATGTACGTGTGCATAAGGGCGTACAAGTCACATTTAGAAAGGCGATGATTTAATGTTAACAAATAATGATAAAAAATATTTACGTACTTTAGGAATGAATTATCGTTCCTTAATCTTAATCGGAAAAGAAGGAATCAGTGATAATTTGGTATCCACTTTATCAGATTCTTTGGAAGCGCATGAATTGGTTAAATGTTCTTTATTAAAGACCAGTCCAATCACGACTCGTCAAGCCGCAATTGAGTGTGCTTCTTTGACGCATAGTGAAGTGGTTCATATTATAGGGCATACATTCTTATTGTATCGCCGTTCTAAAGAAAATAAATTGGGGTTGAAAAAGTGAAACAAGTAGCCTTAATTGGCGGCTCTTTTGATCCCATCCATCAAGGACATGTCCAAATTGCGACTTTCGCAAGAGATCACTTAGGAATGGATGAAGTTTGGTTGATTCCTGCCTACCAAGCCCCTTTGAAAGATCGGGTCTTGACCAGTGATCAAGATCGATTGAAGATGTGTCAATTGGCGATTGAAGGACAAGATCGATTGCGTATTGAAACCATTGAGTTAGAGGCACAAAAAAAATGTTATACGGTGGATACTTTAAAGGCATTAAAAGAAAAATATCCAGATGTTGAATTTACATGGTTGATTGGCAATGACCAACTTGATCAATTTGACAAATGGAAGGAACCAGAAACACTTTTGACATTGGCTCATTTTATTTGCGTAGATCGAAATGGAAAAATGAGTCCAACGACTTATGATATCCAACAAGTGCATATGCCAATGGTGCCTGTATCAAGTAGTGAAATTCGAAAAGGAAATCAATTGAATTATGTCGATCCCAAAGTATTGGCATATATCTATGAACATCGATTATATATTCAGAATTTCTTACAAGATCGATTATATGAAAAAAGAATTCAACATAGTCTTTCGGTCGCAAAGCTTTGTGAGGATATCGCAATCAGTCATCAATTAGATGGACAAAAAGCATATTTAATTGGTTTATTTCATGATATTGCCAAAGCGATGCCAAAAGAGGAACTAAGAAAATGGATGAAAGCTATTTGTCCTGAAAACTTACATTGGCCTACACCTGTATGGCATGGCTTTGTAGGGGCAGCCATTTTACATCGCATCTTTCAAATTGAAGATCATATAATTTTAGAAGCAGTCTATCATCATGTCTTAGGCTCAAGTGAAGATCCATATGCGATGATTGTTTTCTGCGCAGATAAGCTAGATCCACTCAGAGATTATGATAATCAAAAAGAAATTGATTTGTGTAAACGCGATCTCATACTTGGATTTCAAGAAGTGCATCGTCAACAAAAAGCTTATTTGGCCAAGGAAGGACAAAAGAATGGATAATTTAGAAGTTGTTTTACACGCGATTAGTGAAAAAAAAGGATATGACACTATGGTCTATGATTGTCGATCATTGACTCCTCTTATGGATACGATGGTTGTTGTAAGTACGAATAATGTCAGACAAAATAATGCGATCTTACAAAATATTAAAGATCGTTTAAAAGAACAAGGATATCAAGGACGCCTTCATATTGAAGGAAAAGGAGAATCTCGATGGATCTTGATGGATTTAGGAGATATCGTTGTTCATGTATTTGTTCGAGAAGAAAGGCAGGTGTATCAGCTGGATCGCCTTTATCGCGATGTGCCAGCACAAAAGTATGATGTATGATCGTTTGGCAACCTATTATGATGCGCTTGTAAAAGATGAAGAAGCGACACAAGCATGGGTTCAATGGATGGAACAACGTATTACCAGTCCTGCCACAATCTTAGAATTGGCATGTGGAAGTGGTGAAATCACTTTACAACTGGCCAATGATGGTTTTACGATGACCGCTCTTGATTTAAGTCAATCTATGGTTCAACAAGCCAAACAAAAGCCCGGAGCAGAAAGAATACAATTTTATTGTCAAAATATGTTAGAGCTCGACAATTTAGGAAGTTATGATGCGATTGGTTGTTTTTGTGATAGCTTCAATTATTTGATCATGGAAGAAGAAGTAGAACAACTCTTTCAACAAGTCCATGATCATCTAAATCCAGAGGGATTATTTTTCTTTGATACCCATTCTTTGGATCGACTCCAAGAATTTGAAGAAGAATATAATGAAACCGGGGCTTTTGAAGATTGTGAATATCAATGGTCGATCATGAGTGAAGAAGATCGAATCTATCAAGATTTCGCATTCTATTTACCAGATGGAACGATTCATCAAGAACATCATTTACAAAGAGTATATACACCAGAATATTTGGAACAAGAGCTTCAAAAATACTTTGAAATCGAATCTGTAAAAACCGATTTTGATCAAGAAGGAATTTGTGAAGGAGAAAAATATTTTTATATTTGTAGAAAGAAGGAAAGCAAATGATTGGGATTATTGCGGCAATGGATGCAGAAGTACAAGCAATTCAAGCTTGTATGCAAGTGAAAGAAACGAAAAAAAATCATACGATCGATTGTATTTATGGAACATTAGAAGGTCAAGATGTGGTTGTATGTAAAAGTGGTGTAGGAAAAGGACTAGCCGCTATGGCAACGACGATCTTATGCATGTCTGAATCGATTGATGCGATCATCAATGTTGGTGTAGCTGGTGGTTTAAAGGAAGATCAAAATGTGATGGATCTTGTGATCAGCAATCATGTTGTACAAGCTGATTATGATACATCATGTATTGATGGAGAAGATGGTTTAGGCTTGATTTTTGAAAGTGATCACCATCTACAAGAGATTTGTATACAAGCAGCGAAAACTTGTGATATCACATACCATGTAGGCGATGTAGCGAGTCAAGATTTATTTATGGCACGTCCAGAAGATTTTGATGCGTTGATGAACCGCTTTCCAAATTCAATTTGTTCGGAAATGGAAGCAGGCGCAATTGCTCAAATTGCCCATACATTTAACATTCCATTTTTAGTCATTCGTTCATTGAGTGATGTGGTATGTCATGATGAAAATCCAATGGAATTTAGTCAATATGTCATCTTAGCGAGTCAACAAGCCGCAAAATTGATGCAGGCATTTTGTCAAAAATACCAATGATGTCAGATCAAAAAAATAATGTCGTGAAATCCGGTATTTCTTTTGGATGTGCTTTGGCCATGGTCATTAGTTATACCAATTGGCATTCCATTGGTTGGGCCATTATTCATGGCTTAATGGGATGGATCTATGTGATTTATTTTATAATTTTTCATTAAAAAAGAACGCAATTGTGTGAAGCGTTCTTTTTTTATAGATCTTGATAGGCTAATAGACCATAAGCACTGCTTGCTTTGGTGCCCGCATTGACGATGGCTTGTTCCATAGCTTTGATCGCAAGAATGCCGACTAAGTCTGTGTTTGATGGGACTTTTCCACTTGCCATCGTAAAGATGGTATCTCCATCATTGGCTGTATGCACAGGATGGATACAGTGCGCATAGGCATTATGAGCCATGCTTGCGACTTTATTGGCTTGGGCTTTATCAAGTTGGGCATTGGTTAAGATACAACCAATGGTTGTATTCATTCCACAACTTTCCATCATTTGTTCTGCCATTTCCAATAATGCGGTTTCAGAATCAAGTCTGGTTTTATGCTCCGGATCGATCATACCGGCAATTGGAGTCTTACTATTTGGAAATGTGATATCACCACAAGCATTGACCGCAACAATGGCACCTACTTGTAAATCGCCAATTTGATACGCCGCAACACCTAAACCAGATTTCATTGCTTTTTCAAATCCAAAGAATTTACCAACGCTACATCCCGTTCCGGCACCGACATTTCCTTCTTTGACAGATTGAGAGGAAAAGGCGTCTTCACAAGCAAGTCGGCCCATTTCTTTATGTGGATAGGCTTTAGGATTACCTACGCTACAATCAAATAAGGAAGCGCCACAAACAATAGGAATGATGATATCTTTCATATCAAAACCGATATTGTGTTCACTTAAATAATCCATAACGCCACAACTGGCTTCTAAACCAAAGGCACTGCCTCCAGAGAGAGTGACTGCATGGATTTTTTGTACCATATTTTTTGGGTTCAATAAATCTGTTTCTCGTGTGGCTGGACCCCCACCACGAACATCGACACCAGCTGTAGCACCTTCTAGGGCTAGGATGACAGTGCATCCTGTGGCGTTGTCTACATCTTGTGCATGTCCAATCTTAAAGTCTTTTAAATCTTCAATTTGAATTTCTTTCATAATTTAGTTCTCCTTTATTGTATATAGATCAGTTCTACGTATGGACCAAAAAGGCATTCTTTTGCGAATGGATTCTACTTTAGAAACATCGATATCAAAAATTTGAAAACCAGGTTTTTCATCCATTTCGATAATGACTTTGCCAAAGGGTTTAATATATAAAGTACAGAGAAACAAACGTTGCTTCATAAACAGAAGTT
>Kit_p2__coassemble_647_pt1 | contig 30891 bp, 36 predicted proteins | sample Kit_p2__metabat2_low_PE_059 | metagenome-assembled genome bin Kit_p2 | reverse complement strand
GTCTTATTGATCGGGGGAGGGGTAGGTGTTCCTCCTTTATACGAAACCGCGAAAAGATATTTAGCCCAAGGCAGTAAAGTTGATGTGGTCTTAGGGTTTAATGACCAAAGCCAAGTGTTTTACCAAAAAGAATTTGAAGATCTAGGTTGTCAAGTTTCTATCGCAACAATGGATGGAAGTCTTGGTACAAAAGGAACCGTTTTAGATGCGATTGCTGAACATCAAATTCAAACGGACTTTATCTTATCTTGTGGGCCGCTACCGATGTTAAAGGCATTGGATAAAAACTATACAAGAGGATATATCTCTTTAGAGGCAAGAATGGCTTGTGGCGTAGGCGCTTGTATGGGCTGCGTTGTGCAAGACCATGATGGAAACTCTTTGCGTGTATGTAAAGATGGGCCTGTATTTGAAGTAGGAAAGGTGGCTTTATAATGGATATTTCTGTAAAACTACCCGGATTGAATTTAAAAACCCCGATTATTCCAGCAAGTGGTTGTTTCGGATTTGGGAAAGAATACGCGGAATATTATGATTTAAGCATCCTTGGCGGGATTGCGATTAAGAGTGCAACACCACAAGCTCGTTTTGGAAATCCTACACCAAGAATTGCGGAAACTCCAAGTGGGATGTTAAATGCGATTGGCTTACAAAATAAAGGAGTCGATTCGATCATTGAACATGAATTGCCTTTTTTAGCACAATATGACACAGAGATCATTGCCAATGTGGCAGGCGCTTGTGAAGAAGATTATGTAGAAGTCATTCAAAAATTAAATGATCAACCCGTCATTAAAGCTTATGAATTAAATATTTCATGTCCGAATGTGAAACATGGGGGCATTGGCTTAGGAACAAAGCCAGAATTAGCAGCACATGTGACTCGCATGGCGAAAGAAGCAGCAACGAAACCGGTGTATGTTAAATTATCGCCGAATGTAACAGATATTGTAGAAATCGCGAAAGCTGTAGAAGCGGCAGGTGCAGATGGGATCGTGTTGATTAATACATTGATGGGAATGCGTATTGATCTAAAAACAGGAAAACCTCTTTTAGCCAATGTGACAGGCGGACTTTCAGGGCCAGCTATCAAACCTGTAGCTTTACGTATGGTCTATCAAGTGGCTCAAGCAGTCAATATCCCAATCATTGGGGTTGGGGGCATTACGAGTGCAAGCGATGTGTTAGAATTTTTAAATGCAGGAGCTAGTGCTGTCGAAGTAGGCGCTCAAAATTTTGTGGACCCTTATGTATGTCCAAAGATCATTGAAGATCTACCAAAAGTATTAGAAAAATATGGATATTCTTCTGTACAAGAAGCGGTTGGAAGGAGTTTTAAATAATGAAACGTACGATTGTAGCCCTTGACTTTTCTAGCAAGGAAGAAGTCATTGACTTTTTAAAACAATTTGATGAACCAATCTATGTCAAAGTAGGTATGGAGTTAACGTATGCTTGTGGACTTGATATTGTCAAAACAATCTTAGAGATGGGTCATCATATTTTCTTAGACCTTAAATTACATGACATTCCAAATACGGTAAAAGGTGGAATGAAAAATCTAGCGAATTTAGGCGTTGATATCGTAAACGTACATTGTGCGGGTGGAATTGCGATGATGAAAGCAGCCATCGATGGTTTGAACTTAGGGGCTAAAGATGGAAAACGTCCTTTATGTATCGGGGTTACTCAATTGACATCTACTTCAAAAGAAGCTATGAATGATGAGTTGGGAATTCCAGGAGAAGTGATGGATTGCGTGATTCGTTATGCAAAAAATGCCAAAGAAGCAGGCCTTGATGGTGTGGTTTGTTCTGTGCATGAAGCTAAAGCAATCCATGAAGCTTGTGGAGATGATTTCTTAACAGTCACTCCAGGAATTCGTTTACAAGACGATTCAAAAGATGATCAAAAACGTGTTGCGACACCAGACTTTGCCAAAGAACAAGGTTGTGACTATATTGTAGTAGGACGTTCCATCACAAAGAGCGAAAATCCTAAAGAAACATATCAACGTATTGAAGCGATGATGAACTAATGAACAAGAGGAAATTCCTCTTGTTTTTTTTGTGGTCAAATGAAAGAGCTTACGAATAATTTAGAAAGGACCTTGAGTTTCTTTTAGAAATGTCGTTAAATGGTAAAAGAAGTGAATTCGAGGTTTTATCATGCAAAGTTTAACAAATAGACATAAGTTAATTATTCAATATTTATTGAATCATGGACAAACGACAAGTAAAGAATTAGGAGAAACATTATCGGTAACTGATCGTACGATTAAATCAGATATGTTGTTGATCAAGTCTGTGATTGAAAAATATGGAGCGGATATCATATCCACCCGCGGCAAGGGATATGAAATTGAGATTTATGATCCTGTGAGTTTTAGTGTAATTAAAAACGCATTGAATCAAGAAATGACATTATTGGTTCCGAAAACAAGTCATGAACGAATTTTATATTTAGTTCGTAAATTATTGATGGTGGATTATGCGATCCCCATCCAAGATCTTTCTGAAGAATTATATGTAGATCGTTCAACATTGAATACAGATATTCGCGATGTGCGAAAAATTTTTGAAAATTATTCTTTGGATCTTGCATCCACTCATAAGGGATTATTTTTAGAAGGAAGTGAAATTCAAAAACGACGTTGTATTTGTGACTTTTTCTTTCAAAATTATGGGCATGGTCTTTTAAATAATGATTCAGGAAAGATCGATATGAAAAATAATGAGAAAGAATTACGATATGTAAGAGAAGCACTTTTGAATGTATTGAATAAATATAAGATCACCTTTAGTAATTATTCGATTGAAAATATGGTCATTCATATCATGGTTGCGATTCGTCGTTATCAGTTTTATCAATACGTATCTTTCGAAAATAATGAAATAGAAAATATTCAAGAGACCAAAGCTTATCAAGCAGCGATGGAATTGAAAATCATGTTGGAAAATCAATTTCCAATTATCTTACCTGATGATGAAGTGGTTTATTTAGCTATTCATATTCAATCTAAGGCCATTGTCACCAATGATAAGATCCACATGGTGTCAAATGATGTAGATGAGTTGTTGTATAACATTTATCGAAGAATCAATAAACGATTTAATTTATCATTTTTCTTAAATGGAGAATTGAATGAGCTATTAAAATTACATATTCCAGCGATGGTGAACCGAGTACGGAATCAATTGTATATGCGAAATCCGTTATTATATAAGACAATGCGACAATATCAATTTGCGGTTGAAGTTTGTCTAGAAGCGGTAGATGAAATTGAAAAATGGTATGATATCATCTTAGATGAAAATGAATTTGCATATTTAGTATTGTATTTTAACTTAGCTATTCAAAAACAAAAGGTGGAAACGAAAAAACGAATCGTGTTGGTGTGTGGCAATGGAAGACCAGAAATGATTTTAATGTTGAATCAATTGAATGAAAGATTCTCGAATCAATTGAGTGATATTGTCACATTGGATTTATTTCACTTGAATACCTTTGCGTTTCAAGAAAATGATATCTTGATCTCGACAATTCCATTATCGATCGATGTCGATATCCCGTTTATTTATCTACAAGGGAATAACGATTTATCATTCCAAGAATTATACGATGTGATAGCGAATAGTCGTTATGTCAAAATTAATATGGGAGATTATTTGACAGAAACAAGATTTCATCAAAATGTAGACATTAAGACAAAGGAAGATGTCATTGTTTCACTTGAAAACTATCTTGCAAGTGAAATAGGGAAGGAAAAAGCACAACGATTGGAACAAGGAATGTTCCCAGCATTCTCAGAAATTGGCAAAAATTGTGTAATTTTACATTCCTTGCATGATGTACATGAACCGATCATAGAGTTTATATCTTTAAAAAATGAGATACTTTGGAACAAAACTTATGTCAAATATATCTTCTTTTGTAACTGTAACCAGCTTAGATTGGATGTAAGTGAAAGTATTTACTACTCTTTATCTCATTGGTGCAGCAAAGAAATTAAAAATATCGTAGATTATAAGCAATTTATAGAACTTTTAAATCGAAATTTAATGAATAAAACATATCGAAGAGGAAACTAAAAATTTCCTCTTCATTTTTTCACTTGAATAAGTGAAAATAATTATATAGTGGAAAGTATTGATTCGTCCTAGAATATGAGTGTGAGAAGGAATCATAGAATCTGCTTTCTTATTACGGCCGGATAAGGAGATGATCACAATGATAGTGTTATTAAGGGTTGATGATCGATTGCTTCATGGACAAGTCGCAAAAACTTGGACTAAAAAGTATTCAATTGATGAAATTTTAATTATTAGTGACGAAGTTGTAAATGACGAATTCTCAAAAATGACTTTATGTTTAGCGAAACCAAATAACGTGAATTTACGGTTTATTGGTTTGGACAAATTAAAAGAAGAACTACAAGGAAGACAAGAGGATAGAAAAAATGTGATGTGTATCACAAGTAATTTTCTAGACATGGATCGCGTTATTCGTGCTCTACCACAAACAAGATATGTCAATGTTGGTGGACTACGAAATTGTCAATCTGGTGAAAATATACAGATTACTCCATCTGTTGTATTAAGTCCAAATGATATCAAAATCATAAAAAAATGGAGTGATAACGGGATTCAGATAGGGATCCGTCAAATTCCTGGGGAAAAAGAAATTTGGATGGATGAGGTATTGTTTGATGAATAAAGTACAAATCATCCTGGCAATGCATGATCATTTATCCTTCGATCTGATTCAAGCAGCTAAACGATTCATGGATGGTGTAGAACAACAAGTAATTCCAGTTCCGCTGACACCGGAATTAACTTTAGATGAGTACAAACAAACGTTCGAAAAAATTTTACAGGAGCACGAACAAGTACTTGTCTTGACCGATGTTTTAGCGGGGGCTTGTACCGTAGCGCTAGCCCAATGTATCGTTCAATATCCTTTTTTCCTCGTTAGTGGAGCAAACCTTTCCATGTTGTTGACGGCAATTGAAAATTGTACTGAATTGACAGGCGAAGAACTTGCCAAACTTGTGGTTGAAACAGGTAGAGAAGATATAAAGTTAGTTAATCAATTAGTAGTGGGTGAATAGAAAGATGATAAATAATTTGTTGGTGATTACGCATGGAATATTGTCCAAAGCGTTATTAGAAACCGCACAAATGATCTTTGGTGAACCGGGTCGAATCGATACATTGGCTTTACGTCAAGATATGGGAATCGATGATCTAAGAGAACAAGTTACTGCATATTTTGAAGCACATGATGGAGAAAATATCTTAGTATTGGTAGATATTATCTCTGGTTCTCCTTTTAACAGTATCATTCCTTATATGAGAAAAGAAAATGTATTTGTCGTTACCGGTGTGAATTTACCAATGGTCTTAGAATTAACATTGAAAAAAGATTCTACTGATTTTGCGGAATGGTGTTCTTTGGCAAAATCAATAGGTGTTGAAGGTATTATTACAAAAGATGATATTTTGAAAAAAATGGAGGGATAGGACATGGCAGTAAAATTTCTTCGTATTGATGACCGCTTGATTCATGGTCAAGTAGTAGTCGCTTGGATCAAATCTTTCCAAGCAAAACGTGTATTGATTGTAGATACACAAGTATCAAAAGACCAATTTTTGATTGATGTGATGAAAATGGTGGCTCCAAGTGGTGTTGAACTTGTAGTAAAACCATGTGAAAACTTAGAAGAGTTGGTTGAAAAATATGAAAACGATTCTAAGAATACAATTATCTTGGTAAAAACTCCAGAATCTGCAGAAGCATTATTTGATGCTGGATTAAAAATTCAAGCATTAAATGTCGGTGGAATGGGTGCCAAGAAAGAACGTTCTCAATTGTATAAGAACGTTTCAGCAAGTGAAAGTGAAGTAGAAACTTTAAAACGTTTGGAAGCACGTGGTATTGATGTGTATTTCCAAACGACACCAACTAATGCGAAAGTTAAATTATCAAGTTTAAATAAGTAATACTAAATTAGTGTGGGAGGAAATATGTTATTAGAAGCGATATTAATTGCGATTTGTGCATGGATCGCATGTTCAAATATTGAATTTTTATGTTGGACGCTTGGTCTTTGTGCGCCATTTATGTGGGGACCAATCGTTGGTGCGATTTTAGGAAATGTAGAATTGGGGTTGGCCATTGGGACAACAACAATGCTTGTATATTTAGGTAGTATCGTTATCGGGGGAGTTAGTGCAGTTGACTACACGTATGCCTCTGTTATCGCGACTGCTTTGGCAATCTTAACAGATCAACCAGCTGAAATGGGTTGTACGATTGCGGTAAGTATGGGATTAATTGGAATGTTAGCTACTGAATCTCGTTGGACATTAAACTGTTTATGGGTACATAGAGCTGACAAATGTGCAGAACGTGGAGATACAAGAGGAATCTTTATCAACAACGTAATCATGCCTCAAGTAGTTCGCTTTTTCGTATATGTTATTCCAGCATTCTTAGCCGTTTACTTTGGAGCAGATTATTTCCAATCTTTCATGGATATGTTACCAGAATTCGTCGTTAACGGTATGTTAGCTGTAGGTAAATTACTTCCAACATTAGGGTTGGCATTATTGATCAAAGCTATCTTCAAAGTAAAATATGTATCATTCTTAATTATTGGTTATGTTTTAGCGGCTTACTTAAACTTAGGTGTTATCCCTGTAACTTTAGTGGGTATAGCTGGAGCTATGTTAATGTGGTTCTTAGGATTTAAGGAGGAAGAAGCAGATGTCGAGTGAAGTAATGGAAGCTCAAGTAGTGAATACTGAAGAAAAACAAGAAATTAGACTTAGAAAAAAAGATTTATTAAAATCATTCGCCATTTGGGAATTGACTTCTGAAATGTGTTTGAACTATGAACGTTTGATGGCACTAGGATTCTGTCATGCGATGACTCCAATCTTAAAAAGATTGTATCCAAAGAAAGAAGATCTAGCTGCTGGTTTACAACGTCATATGGAATTCTTTAATACAGAAAACCAATGGGGAGCAATCATTCCAGGTATTGTTTGTTCATTAGAAGAAGAACGTGCAAATGGTGCGGAAATTTCTGATGAAATGATCAGTAGTATTAAAACTGGTTTGATGGGACCTATCGCTGGTATCGGGGATACAATCACTCAAGGGTTGGTAAAAACAGTATTATTGGCAATAGGTTTGGATATGGCAACAAAAGGAAGTGTAATGGGGCCATTATTCTTCTTTATCACATATACAGCTTATATTTTAGGTACAGGATATTTCACTTTCTTCCAAGGATATAAATTTGGACGTAAAGCATTTGCAAAAATTTCAAATCCTGCATTATTGAGAAAAGTTACTGACTGTATGTCAATTGTTGGATTAACTGTAGCTGGGTCATTGGTATTTACGACATTATCAATCACAACACCATTTGAATTGACATTTGGTGATTCCGTGATCGTATTCCAAGAATTATTTGACCAAATTTTACCTGGATTGTTAGGTGTATTGACAACAGGTGCTGTGTACTTCTGTGTACGTAGAAATGTAAGTATTATTAAAATTATGTTAACGATGACTGTAATTGGTATCGTTGGTGCATTCTTTGGTATTTTATAGGAGGGTGTAATACATGAGTTGGATTAATGAAATGTTTGGTCATGACAAAGCTGTCATTGCCATGGTTCATTTAAAAGCACTTCCAGGAGATCCTGGATTTGATGAAGAAGCAGGAATCGAAGGTGTAATCGAAGCTGCTCGTCATGATTTATTGGCTCTACAAAATGGTGGTGTTGATGGCGTCGTGATTACAAATGAATTCTCACTTCCTTATCCAAAAGGTGCAGATTTTGAAATGGTAGCCGCAATGGCATATGTCATTGGTGCATTGAGAGATGATATCAAAGTTCCATTTGGGGTTCATTTGATTGGTGATGCACAAGCTACTTTATATTTAGCAGCTGTAACTGGTGCTAAATTTACTCGTGGTACATATCATGGTGTATATTCAACAAGTGGTGGATTGATGGATACAGATGGTGCTACGATTCAAAGACTTCGTCACGGTCTAGGAATTGATGATTTTAAATTGATTTATTACGCAAACGTTGAATCAAGTGCTGACATTGGAGGACGTGATCCGATTGAAGCATTAAAACCAGTCATGAAACTTGATAAACCTGATGGTTTAGGTGTGACTGGAGATGTAGCTGGATGTTTAGCTGATATGTCTTTGATGTCTCGTGTGCGTACAGCATATCCAGAAGCAATTATTTTTGCGATGACTGGAACAAATAAAGATAATGTTCAAAAAGTATTTGAAACAGCGGATGGTGCATTTATCGGAAGTTATTTCAAAAAAGATGGCGTATTTGAAAATCCTGTGGATGAACATAGAGTCAAAGACTTTATGGATCATGTAAATTCTTTCCGTTAAACAAGTATGATCAAAGTATTAATGGTTTGTCATGGCAATATTTGCCGAAGTCCTATTGCGGAAAATATATTTAAAAAGCTGATTATTGAGCGTTCCCTATCTCAATATATTATGGTAGATTCAGCTGCGACTTCTGATGAAGAAGAATTTAATGAGATTCATGTGGAATCACAAAAAGTGATGCGTAAACATGGAATCCCATTTACATCTCACAAAGCGCGTGTTATTGATTTAGAAAAAGACACAGATTGGGATTATATTTTATATATGGATCATTATAATAAAGATGCGTTATATGAAATGTATGAAGATCATGAAAATATTCACGCTCTTTGTCCAGAGTATGAAATTGATGATCCTTGGTACACTTTGGATTTTGATAAGACGTATGAAGAAATCCTAGAAGGGTGTACTTATTGGATGGATAAGATTTCCGCGACTATTTAATTGTATATGATTTTTGGCTCAAGAGGATATCTTGAGCTTTTTTAATGGACATATAAGACAAAAACAGCACGATTTGTGCTGTTTTTGTTTATTCATAAGTTTTTTAGGAGAGAGATATGAGAGGGATTATTTTTATGATATTGAGCTATCCCTTTGCTCACTTATAAGATACTAAATCCTTGTGTCAAGAATGTCATTGATTCATGTGAAACTATGTGGAAATCTTATGAATTATGGGTAGGTATTCAAAGAAGGATGGATAAATTTTTTTCAAGGATCTTTGTATGATAAAATACTAAAAAAGAAGGGTTTGAAAAATGATGGGATATATAGAATTGGTACAAGAAATGGAAAATAAAAGAGGGCGGAATCATGATTTAAATCAATTTCGTTCTTGGCTACATGAAAAGGGAATACGGTATCAAGATTGTAAGATGATTCAAGTGGCAGGGACCAATGGAAAAGGAAGTACATCAATGTGGCTACAAAAAATGCTACAAAAACAAGGATATAAAGTTGGCCTTTTTACATCACCACATCTTGTTGATCATCGAGAGAGAATACGTGTCAATGACCATTTGATTTCACAAAACGATTGGGTTGATATCTATACAAGATATGCCACATTTTTTGAAGAACATGCGATGACAATGTTTGAAATTGATCTTTGGATGGCTATTGTCTATTTTATAGAGAAAGATGTAGACTGGGCTATCATGGAAGTGGGATTAGGTGGTCAAAGAGATGCGACGACAGCTTTAGATTATCAAGCGACATTGATTACCAATATTGGTTTAGACCATCAAGAATATCTTGGGGATACGATACAAGATGTCGCAAGAGCTAAAGCAGGAATCTTTAAAAAAGATGTACCAGCTTTGACAACGGAACAAAAAGAAGAGTGTCTTGAAGTATTTCAAAAACAAGCACAATGGGTGCAGACATCTTTGAAGATCATCCCAAAATCTGAATTTATTCAATATGACTGGAAAGGGTTGCCTACATATCAAAAGGATAATTTTGCGCTAGCGTTATCAGCACTAGAAACATTAGGATTTACATTTACAAGCGAACAACTTCAATCGATTATTTCTGATTTTCAATGGGCTGGCCGTTTTATGGTATTAAGAAAAGAACCTTTGGTTTTATTAGATGGGGCACATAATGTACATGGTGTGCAAGCATTGATGGATTCTTTACAAGATTTTAAGGGGCATATTTATTTTTCGGCATTAAAAGAAAAAGATGTTCCAAAGATGATTTCAATGTTGAGAACATTAGATTGTCCGATTACGTTAGTGGATTTTGATTCCTATCGATTGTATCCATTAGAAGATCTTGCGTTACCAATTATTTCTATGGAACAACTTGATCATATAATAAAAACCACACAGTCTTCGATATTACTATGTGGTTCCTTGTATTTTGTTGGGGATATATTAAAGATGGAAGATTGGAGTCTAGATTAGATGTGGATACGACTTTTAAGTTGTGTACACGCTTTTAAGACTAAGTATAAGATAACAATCTGAATAGGGAAAGTTATTAAGTTCTTTACAAGTTTTGGCATGACAATTGTCCAAAATGGTGTTCCCCATAACATAGACGTAAATAAAGAGTTTAAAAATAAACTGACGATTACATCGTATCCTAGACGAGCGATAATGACACGAACAAAAGAAATTTTTTCTTGTCCATAAAAAACAATAGAAAAGATCAATGCGGTAACAACAGTACTGATGATAAAAATCGGATAGTAGGCGCCGACAGGCTTAATAATAAAGTTGATAAAATCAAGTAGGGGAGCGACAAGTAGATTTGGAACAGGCCCATAAAGATAACAGCTTGCGGCTGTGGCGACACTGGCAAATCCGACTTTGATTTCATTCGAAATTTGAATGGATCCGACTAAATTTAATACGATATTTAAAGCGAAAAAGAAGCCAACACCGACTAAAACGTGAACGTTTTTAATGGATTTGGCGTTGTCTTTCCATAAAGTATAGAGAGTTTTTGACATAAAAATACCTCCTTTTTCCATATTGTGAATGGAAAAAAGAGGTTCTTTTTTTCATCACAACAGCGGGATGCAAAATATGAACCGCAAGAATCTCTTTTCGTTTTCAAACCAACTCCCCGTGTTTGAAACACTTAACGCTCATATTTTTACTCTGCTACAAGCAAAGTATAGTCTTTTTCCTTGTTTTTTACAATAAAAACCACATGAGAAAAAGTTCACAACGTTTTTGTGGCAATGAAAGGGCTTTTGTTCTATACTTGATAACGAAAAGAGGTTGTGAAAAATGATTATTAATGAACTAGAAGCAAAAGTAAAAGGACAAGGAAAACGTATTGTCTTTACAGAAGGATGGGATCCACGTGTTCAAGAAGCGGCCATTTTGTTAAAGAAAAATGATGTCGTAGAACCAATTTTATTAGGGGAACCTGAAGAAATCGAAAAATGTGCTAACGAAAACGGATTTGATATCACTGGAATCACGACAATTTCTCCAAAATCATGTGACAAAATGGAAGAAATGGCTCTTAAGATGGTTGAGTTACGTCGTGGGAAAATGGATATTGAACAATGTAAAAAGGCATTGTTGCAAACAAACTATTTTGGAACTATGTTAGTTCAAATGGGTCATGCTGATGGATTGTTAGGAGGAGCTACTTATTCTACTGCTGATACAGTTCGTCCTGCATTACAATTGGTAAAAGCTGCACCTGGAAACGCATTGGTAAGTTCTTGTTTCTTATTAGTAAAAGATCATGATCAATATATCATGGGTGACTGTTCTATCAACATCAACCCAAATGTAGATGATTTAGTAGAAATCACAATGCAAACAGCGCATACCGCTAAACAATTTGGTGTAGAACCTAAAATTGCTTTATTATCATATTCAACAATGGGAAGCGCTAAAGGAGAATGTGTTGCGAAGATGACAGAAGCAACAGCTCGTTTAAAACGTATGCCAATTGATTTTGAAGTAGATGGAGAAATGCAATTTGACTGTGCCGTAAATCCAGAAGTTGCTGCTTTAAAAGCACCAAACTCTACAGTAGCAGGTCATGCAAATACATTTATCTTCCCTAACTTATCAAGTGGAAATATCGGATATAAGATTGCTGCTCGTTTAGGTGGATGGGAAGCAATTGGTCCAGTTTTACAAGGATTAAATGCACCAATCAATGACTTATCTAGAGGATGTACAGCGCAAGAAATCTATAAGATGGCAATTGTAACTGCTGCTCAAAAATCAATGGATATTTAATGATCATAATGAGGTGAATCAAAATGATTTACCTCTATTTTTTTTATATCCATGATATACTACTACTATGAAAACAAAAGAAAAATTTATGTACGATGTCGATCCAGGCGCAATCATGGACTTTGTAGAAGACCATTTTATGCTTGTGATCAAAGATGATGTATGGACAGAAGAAGAAATTCAATTACTTCAAAGAAATTGTCAGTTACATTTTTGTTACACACAAGATATCGCAATTTTTGTCATAGAAGGAGGAGATATAGATTCAAGTGATTTCTATTTCAATATACAAGAATGCGATTGGAAAGATGTGTTACTACAACAACAACTGCTTGATATTGAATTCATATTGGTTGACCAACACAATGATATTTGTTTTAAGAAGCGAAAAACATTGAGCCAAGAACAAAGTGCCGTGATTTTAGACTGTTTACGAAAACAAAGTCAGGTGCAATTTATGCCAGGAGAATACGATGTAAATGTAGAAGGTATTCAAAATGCATATGAACCATATGAATTGAATATATTTTCAAAATTAGAAATGACATTTTAGGAGGGAAAATTAATGAAAGCAATCGTAAGTGCAATCGGTAAAGATCAAGTGGGTATCTTAGCCTTGATCGCAAGTGAATGTGCCAATGCAAAAGCAAATATATTAGATGTATCACAAACAATCATCGATGGTATGTTTACAATGACCATGATGATCAATGTGGATGCGATGAATCAATCTCTAGCTGATTTTAGTGAACATATGGATGTTTTAGGACAAGAAAAAGGACTAAAGATTCGTGTTATGCACCAAGATATTTTTGATTCCATGCACAAGATTTAGGAGGTTATATGCAAACACAAGAAATTTTAGAAACAATCAAGATGATCGATGAAGAATATTTGGATATTCGTACCATTACGATGGGGATTTCTTTATTAGATTGTATCGATCCAGATATTCATGTATCTTGTCAAAAAGTTGAAGAAAAAATTTGTCGTTTGGCAAAAGATTTAGTAAAAACAGGAAATGAAATTGAAAAAACATATGGAATTCCTGTTGTGAATAAACGAATCAGTGTTACTCCTATTTCTATGCTAGTGGCGGCTAGTAAAGGAAACCCTGTAGAATATGCGTTAACATTAGAACGTTGTGCTCAAAAGCTTGGAGTTGATTTTATTGGGGGATTCTCTGCTCTTGTTCAAAAAGGATTTGCGGCTGGAGATCGTGAATTGATTGAAGCAATTCCAGAAGCTTTGGAAAAAACAAGCCATGTTTGCGCAAGTGTTAATATTGGTTCAACAAAAGCGGGAATCAATATGGATGCGGTCAAGATGATGGGACAAATTGTTCGTGATTGTAGTGAACGTACCAAAGACAATAATTGCTTAGGAGCTGCAAAATTGGTTGTTTTCTGTAATGCGCCAGAAGATAATCCATTTATGGCCGGAGCTTTCCATGGTGTAGGAGAAGCAGATTGCGTTATCAATGTGGGTGTGTCTGGTCCTGGTGTTGTTCGTGCAACTTTGGCCAAAGCAGATAAAACATTGCCAATGGATGAAATCGCTGATTTGATTAAACGTACGGCGTTCAAAATCACGAGAATGGGACAACTTGTAGGTACGGTTGCAAGCGAAAAATTAGGAGTTCCTTTTGGGATTGTCGATCTTTCTTTAGCACCTACACCAGCTATTGGTGATAGTGTTGCCTATATCTTAGAAGAAATGGGATTGGAAACATGTGGGGCTTATGGAACGACAGCATGCTTAGCAATGTTAAATGATGCGGTTAAAAAAGGTGGCGTTATGGCCACAAGTCATGTTGGGGGATTATCTGGTGCTTTTATACCAGTTAGTGAAGATGCAGGTATGATTGAAGCTAGCTGCAAACAAATTTTGACATTAGAAAAATTAGAAGCGATGACGGCAGTTTGTAGTGTGGGACTTGATATGATTGTTGTTCCTGGAGAAACAAGCGCAAGTGTCATTTCTGGTGTGATTGCCGATGAAGCAGCAATTGGTATGGTCAACTCAAAAACAACTGCTGTTCGTATCATTCCCGCAATTGGTAAACAAGTGGGAGATGAACTTGACTTTGGTGGTCTTTTAGGGGCAGGTCCGGTGATGCCAATCAATCAAACTTCAAATGAAGTCATGATTAATCGTGGAGGAAGAATCCCAGCACCTCTTCAAGCATTGAAGAATTAATTCGAAATAACAATGAAACTTTTTACATTCTATGTAAGGAGTTTCATTTTCTTTTGTTTTTAGGGTTGAACTATTTCAAATCATGTGTATAATAGAACGCATACAGATAAAGAAGAGAAGGAGTACAAAGGGATTTTCTTCAAGAGAATTGGCGGTGGGTGCAAGCCATAAGAAAGAACTTTGGAACGTGTCTTGGAGTCGTCTTGTCGAAAAGTAAATTGAGGCAATGACCGTGAATTCGCGTTAAGAATGAGGTGTCATCCATATCGAATGGATGGAATTAAGGTGGTACCGCGTGTAGATAACGTCCTTTGGCTGATGGTCAAAGGACTTTTTTTATGGAAAGGAAGTGTGCTTATGAATCCAGAAGACCGACGATGCGAATCATTCGCATGCTTTTTATGGAATAGATTAGAAAAATAAAGAAGGAAGAAGAGGAAGAAACAATGAACAAAATCGTTAAAATGGGAATGGCTTGTATGTTAGCTGCAACAACTTTAGTAGGATGTGGATCATCTGCACCAGAAGAAGATAAAAATGTGATCACAATCGGGATTTCACCGGATTATGCACCTTATGAAAGCTTGACAAAAGAAGGAGATATCGTTGGTTTTGACCCAGATATGGTGGCATGGTTTGAAGACTATCTAACAGAAGAAACAGGGGAAGAATATGATCTACAATTTAAACAAATGAGTTTTGACAATATCATTACTCAAATTCAAGGTGATCAAATTCAAGTGGGAATTTCTGGGTTTAGTTATGATGAAGAAAAAGAAGCGGAATGGTCTGATGCGTATATCAAAACGGCACAAGTGGCTGTTGTTGCTAAAGGATCTTCTTTAAAAACAACAAGTGAACTTTCTGGAAAGAAATTAGCAGCACAAACTGGATCTACAGGAGAAAATGCAGCACAAACAGTAGAGGGGGCAGAAGTTGCTAGTGTACAAAATGTACAAGATATCTTTACTGGACTTGCAGCAAATCAATATGATGCGGCAGTTGTTGATCTAGGAGTAGCTAAACAATACGTTGAAAATGGATCTTTTGAATTGTTAGAAGGTACATTATTGGATGAACAAAATTACATCATTGCGAAAAAAGAAAATACAGAAATGATTGATTTGATGAATCAATGTATTGAAGCATTTATCGCAAGTGATGAATATGCCGTGCTTTGTGACAAATATGATTTATTGCCATTAGAATAGAAAGTTGAGGGGTACTATGTTTGTTGCCTTAGATAAGGTATTTACGTTAGAAAACATTCTTTTCTTCGGAAAAGGAGCACTGATCTCATTGGGGATGGCATTTGTTGCCTTGGTGCTTGGATTGGTATTTGGGATTTTGGGGGCTAGCGCAAAGCGCTCCCGTTTCTTTGTGTTTCGATTATTAGGAAATTTATATGTAGAAATCATTCGTGGCACACCGATGTTATTACAAATTTTGATTATTTTTTCTGTGATTCCGTCTATTTATACAGCGATTACAGGAGAAGTGTTACGGATCAATGTCTTTTTGATTGGAATCATTGCTTTGAGTATTAACTCAGGCGCATATTCTACGGAATTAATTCGTAGTGGAATTAATGGTGTTGATAAAGGGCAATGGGAAGCTTGTGAAACACTAGGGTTATCTTCTTGGCAAACGATGAAGCTGGTAATCTTGCCACAAGCGTTTAAATTGATCATACCGCCAGTTATCAGTGAATTTATCACTTTGGTCAAAGATAGTTCATTAACAAGTTGTATTGGTGCTATTGAGTTATTAAAAGCTTCTCAAATTGTTGGAAATCAATTTTATGATTATATGTCAGCTTATTTGTTGGCAGCAATCTTTTATTTGATCATGACGATCAGTATCTCGTTTATTGGAAAGAAAATAGAAAAGAGGTTGGCTGAAAGTGATTAAAGTAGAACATGTGAGCAAAAATTTCGGACAATTACATGCGTTAAATGATGTAAGTTTGGAAGTGAATAAAGGGGAAATAGTTTCTTTGATTGGGCCATCAGGCTCTGGGAAAAGTACTTTATTACGTAGTATTCATGGTTTAGAACAAGTGGATTCAGGTAAGATCTATATGAATGGAGAATTAATGGATCCTAGCAACAAAGAAAAATATCGTGAACAACGAAATCATATGGGGTTTGTATTTCAACATTTTAATTTATTCCCCAATATGACGGTTTTGGAAAATTTAAATTTGGCACAAATTCAAGTGTTGAATAAATCAAAAGAAGAAGCAACGAAAGTATCTTCAGCTTACTTAGAAAAAGTGGGATTGTATGATAAAAAAGATGCCTATCCAAATAATTTATCGGGAGGGCAAAAACAACGTGTAGCGATTGCTAGAGCGCTTTGTATGCATCCAGATATGATGTTATTTGACGAACCTACTAGCGCATTAGATCCAGAAATGGTAAAAGAAGTTCTTGAAGTTATGAAAGATTTAGGAAAACAAGGGATGACGATGATTGTCGTGACGCATGAAATGGGATTTGCGAGAAAAGTAGGAAGTCGTGTTGTTTTCTTAGATAAAGGCCAAATTGTGGAAGATGCGCCAAGTGAAGAATTCTTTTCAAATCCACAAAGCGATCGAGCAAAAGATTTCTTAAGTAAAGTTTTCTATAATGATTGATTTGATCTATTGGTGAGAACCAATAGATTTTTTTATAAAAATCGTGGTAAACTACTGTGGTAAAGGAAAGGATCGATTATGAAAAAACTATTGTTGATCATACCACTTTTCTTTTTGTGTGGTTGTGAGAAGATTTCGTTAGATACACCGAAAGAAGATCAAAAGCCGGAAATAGAGGAAACACAATCGAATCAAGAACACCGCTTAGCTTGTTTAAAAGATACAGAAGAAGTAATATTTGAAGCCAAAGGAGAACGGGTTACTAAAATGACGCAATCCTTTTATATGACATTTAGTGATCTAGGAATTGTGGAAGATATGGATTCTGAACAAATTCAAACAATCATTGATGAATCCTTAGATGCATTATATAAAGATCTTGATTTTGTGAGTGCTAAAGGAATCCTTGAACAAGATCGTGTTAAGATTGTCGTAGAAGTGGATTATACGCATGCGAACATGGAACAATTGATAGCGCATGGATTTGCCAAAGAAGGTGCAAAAGATTCGTTATATGTGTCTTTTGATCAAACAGAAAAAGAATATAAAGAGAATGGCTATAGTTGCCAAGTGGAATAAGGAGAAAAATACAATGAGATATTATATTTCTGATCTGCATTTTTTTCATCGTGCTCTGAATACCAAGATGGATCAAAGAGGGTTTATCGATATAGAAGAAATGAATGCTTATATGATTGAAAGATGGAATCAAAAAGTACGAAAAAATGATGAAGTCGTAATCTTAGGGGATTTTTCTTGGGGGAATGCCCAACAAACACAAGAAGTGTTAGATCAGTTGCATGGGCGTCTATATTTGATCAAAGGCAATCATGATCGTTTTTTAGAAGATAAAAATTTTGATTCTTCTCGATTCGTATGGATTAAAGATTATGCAGAATTGAATGAAAATAAACGGAAAGTAGTTTTAAGCCATTATCCAATTGTTTGTTATAATGGACAATATCGTAGAGATGAGAATGGAAAGCCAAAAACATTCATGTTGCATGGACATGTGCATGATACGCAAGATCAGCGGTATTTAGAAGCGTACGAGGATTTTTTAAAAACGCAAAAGCATTTATCGATATCTGGGGAATGGGAAGATATTCCTTTTCAGATGATCAATTGTTTTTGTATGTATAGTGATTATCAACCATTGACATTAGATGAGTGGATTGAACAAACAAATCAAAGAAAAATAAAGAGATAGAAAGCACGAAAAAACGTGTTTTCTATCAAATTTTAAAAAAAATTAAATTTTTTTAAAAAAAGTGTTGCAATTGGTATAATGTCATGGTAATATAAGTGAGCACTTGTTAAGGAACAAGTTAAAGAAAAAACGGCGCGTTGGAGAAACGGTTAACTCACATGCCTTTCACGCATGCATTCACGGGTTCGAATCCCGTACGCGTCACCATTTAAAAATCAAGTCTCGAAAGAGACTTTTTTTTATAAAAGTAGATATGTTAGAATAGAAAAAAGAAAAGGAAGTGCGATGATGACAGAGATTCCAAAAAATACACCGCCAAGAATTCCGGTCCCTCAAAAAACAAAAGATCGAATTGATTTTCCAATCTTAGTTTTGATCTTGAGTGTAATGTCCATCTTATTATTTGTTTTTAGTGAACACTCATTCTTGTTGCTCATCATATCGTTGTTGTTTGCGATGGGTTCGATGATTATTGCTTTTAAAAATTTTGTGATTCAAAAATTTATGATCATCGCTACTATGTTTTCAGTCGTGGCCTGCTCGTTAGGAATCACCAATATCGCTGAATGGATTACAACAAGTATTCAAAATATCTTATATCCACCATATGAACCTTATTATTCTGAAGGATGGGAAGTAGGTGGCTATGATGAAGAATTTTGGCCGGATGATCCTTCCTATTGGGATTGATAAATTTTAGAAGAAAAGGCTTGCGCTTTTTCTTCTTTTTTTGTAATATAAATAAGCATGCGTGGCAGAGTGTGCAACCACTCTAATGACCACTGCATAAGACCGAAAATATAGGAGGTGCGTCTTATGAGCAAAAAAGTTGCTAAGATTTGTAAGTTGCAATTTCCTGCTGGTGGAGCTAAACCAGGTCCAGCATTAGCTAGTGCTGGTATCAACATGCCTCAGTTCTGTACAGCATTTAATGATGCAACAAAAGATCGTCGTGGAGACATGGTGCCTGTAATCATTACAGCCTATGAAGACAAAAGTTTCGATTTCGTATTGAAAACTACTCCAGCTGCAATTATGTTGAAAAAAGCAGCAAACATTCAAAAAGCCAGTGGAGACCAAAAACAAATCGCTGGAACAATTACTGTTGATCAGCTAAAAGAAATTGCTGAATACAAAATGCCAGATTTGAATGCAGTTGACGTTGAAGGAGCTATGCGTATCGTAGCTGGAACTGCACGCAATATGGGAATTAAAATTGAAGGATTTGAATAGGAGGAAGATCAACGATGGCAAAAGTAAGTAAAAGATATGCTGAAGTTGCAAAATTGGTTGATAAAAATAAAACTTATTCAATCGAAGAAGCAGTTGCTTTAGCAAAACAAACAGCAAATTTAAAATTTGATTCAAGTGTGGAAGTAAGCTTCCGCTTAAATGTAAATCCTCGTCATGCGGATCAACAAATCCGTGGGGCAATGGTATTACCTAACGGTACAGGAAAAACTCAAAGAGTTTGTGTTATCGCTCAAGGTGAAAAAGAAAAAGAAGCTTTAGAAGCTGGTGCAGATTACGCTGGTGGAGCTGAAATGATTCAAAAAATCCAAAAAGGATGGTTTGAATTTGATGTATTAGTAGCAACTCCAGATATGATGGGTCAATTAGGACGTTTAGGACGTATCTTAGGACCTAAAGGTTTGATGCCAAACCCTAAAACTGGAACAGTAACTATGGACGTTGCAAAAGCAATCGATGAAATCAAAAAAGGAAAAGTTACTTACCGTGTTGACAAAGAAGGAAACATCAATGTTATGATCGGTAAAACAAGCTTTACAGAAGAACAATTGGTTGAAAACTTCAAAGCAATCTTTAACCAAATTTTGAAAGCTCGTCCAACAACTGTAAAAGGGACTTATATGAAAAACTTAGTTCTTTCAACAACTATGGGTCCTGGAATCCGCGTAACTATTGAAAAATAGTTTGACAAATTATTTATTTATATTAAAATCAGATTGTTATCAATATTCCAAAGACAGTAACGGTCAATTGACTTAATCATGTTACCGAGGGTTGATGCTAGTTTTTTAGATGCATTTTAAGCCCGGTCTTTGATTCGGGCTTTTCTTTTGAATATTGTTACAATATAGAAAAGGTGAGGTGGAACGAATGAACAAAGAAATCCTTGCTCAAAAAGAAGCAGATGTTAACGCCTTAGCTGAAAAAATGGAAGCTGCAAGTTCTATCGTATTGGTAGAATACCGTGGTTTATCTGTTGCTGAAATGACTGAACTTCGTAACGAATTACGTGCTGAAGAAGTAGAATTCAAAGTTTACAAAAACGCTGTAGCACGTCGTGCTAGTGAAAAATTAGGTCATGCTGCATTCAGTGAAGGATTGGTTGGACCAAACGCATTGGCTTTTGGTAAGGACCCTGTTGCACCAGCTCGTGTATTAGCTAAATTCGCTAAAAAACATGAATGCTTAGTGTTGAAAAACGGGATCGTTGATGGTGACCTTGTTGATGAGGAAACAATCAAAAAATTGTCTGCATTACCAAACAAAGAAGGTATGTTGGCAAAATTCGCTTCTTGCTTAAATGCTCCAGTTATCAAATTTGCTATGACTGTTAAAGCTTGTGCAGAAGCAAAAGAAAATGGTACATTCGCAGTACAAGAAACTAAAGCAGAAGAAACTGCTGAACCAGCTGTAGAAGCAGCTGCTGAATAACATTTAGGAGGAAAAGAAAAATGGCTAAATTAACTCATGAAGAAATTCTTTCTTATTTAGAAGAAGCTACAATTTTAGAATTGAATGACTTAGTAAGTGCAATCGAAGAAAAATTCGGTGTAGTTGCAGCTGCTGCTGTTGCTGCTCCTGCTGCTGCTGAAGAAGCTGCTGCTGGACCAAGCGAAGTAACTGTAACATTAACTGATGTTGGTGGAACAAAAGTTGCTGTAATCAAAGCAGTACGTGAAATTACTGGTTTAGGATTAGTAGATGCTAAGAAATTAGTAGATGGTACTCCTGCAGCAATCAAAGAAAACATCAGCCCAGAAGAAGCAGAAGAAATCAAGAAAAAATTGATGGACGCTGGTGCTTCAGTTGAAATTAAGTAATTAATTGAATTACTAAAACATAAAAAAAGCCTTTATCTAAAGCAGATAAGGGCTTTTTTTTATTGTATAGAAAAGAAGGTACCCACACGATAAATTAAAGCCCTCTTTGATTAGATATATTGAAAAGGCGCGATATTCGTAAATGAGTATTGCGCCTTTATAGTATATATTCTATTTTTCTTCATTTAAGATTTTAACGACAGCGTTGTAAATACCATCTTCATATGTTGATGTCGTTGAGAAATCCGCAAAGCTTTTTACATAGTCACTAGCGCTTCCCATCGCAACACCAATACCAGCTTTCTTTAACATATGGATATCATTGGTGCTATCTCCAAAACAAATCACATCATCCCATGTTAAGTGTTCTTTTTCTAGGATGAATTCAATCCCTCTTGCTTTATTATTATTCGCATTGAAGATATCGTAACAGAATCCATCTGTTTTTACGTTAATTAAATCGGATTGTAATGTTGGATGTTCATCTAAGAATTTCATTAATTTTGTTTGATCTTTAGTTAAGACTACAGCATTGAAAACACGATGTCTTTTATGGAAGGCTTGAGTTGGGTCATAAAATAATGATTCTAAAACATTACAGTATTTACAGAAATAATACATTGGATAAAAATCATTATAAATATAACTAGAATCTCCAAAATGGAACATCAATCCATATTGATTTTCTTTACATAAAGTAACCAATTCTTCTACATAGGATTTATCTAATGGAAATGCTGCGATTTCGTTGAAATCTTTGTCAAGTATGTAACTACCATTGATCAAAACATAATAATCAAATTGAATGCGTTCTAAGATCAATTTCATTTGGTTTAAAGGTCGCCCTGTTGCGGCACATATGATGTATCCTTGGTCTTTTAACATTTGAATGGCTTCAAATGAAGATTCTTGTATAATATCATTTTCAGTTTGATATAGAGTTCCATCCATATCGAAAAAAGCAATTTTACGGTTCATGAAATATCCCTCGTTTCTGTATCCTCATTATACAAAATATTAGATAAAATAGGAATCAATATATTTGACTATAATATTATATAATATATAATATTATTGAAAGTAAGGTGATTAGATGTCATTTCAAATCGGGTCAAATTTATTAGATGCTTGTGTTTTATCTGTGTTAAAAAAAGAAGATGCCTACGGATATAAATTAACGCAAGAACTAAGAAGTGTGATGAATGTGAGTGAATCAACTTTGTATCCAGTCTTACGTCGATTGGTGACGAAAGGGTTTTTGGAAACGTATGATAAAGAATATATGGGACGAAATCGAAGGTATTATCATCTAACAGCACAAGGGATTGTTGAACATGAAAAGAATTTGAAGGAATGGGATATGTTCAGTAAAAAAATCGACACCTTATTAAAGGAGGGGTTTCAATGAGTAAAGAACAATATATTGAAGAATTGAAAAAATTACTAGAAGGATTAGATTCTAAAGAAATTGAAGATGCGGTGCGATATTGCGAAGAATATTTTGACGAGGCTTGTTCTAATGGCGTTGAAGATGTAGAAAATGATTTAGGTACACCTCAACAATTTGCGCAAAAGATCAAGAATGAAACAACCAATATGAATATACCGCCACTTCCTAAACAAACAGTAGCTCCTGCACATGAGAAGAAAAAACATTGGCCTTGGATCGTGGCTGGAGTTTTATTGATATTCCTTGTAGTATTCTTTCTGATCAATAGTCTATATGGTTATTATGTTAAAAAAGAAATTATGGACGAAGTGATAGAGTCTAAATTAGTGGAAAAATATAATGGGACACATCATCGTGAAGTGATGAAATTAGATGCGTTTACTTCTGTTATTTATGATGGGACAGCTTGCTCTTTTGAGATTCTATCGTCTGATCAAAATCGTTTAGAAATGCGAAACATTGATAAAACAGACATCATTGTTACGAATGAAAATGGTCAATTAAAGATTAAAGAAAATAATACAAAAAGAAAAGGGAAGATCATTTTATATACTTCTAAATCAATAGATAACTTACAAGTTGTTCAAGATGTTGGAAATGTTGAAGTTGAAAATATAGAAATTGGAAGTCTTGATATTCAGACAAAAACAGGCAATGTAGATTTAGAAAATGTAAGATCCAATAGAGTTACTATTGATTGCCAAGTAGGTAATGTAGAACTAAGTCTTCTAGGAGATATCAATGAATATGGATATCAAATTGATAATGATACAGGACATACGGAATTTCAAGAACAAGAGTATGCGGGTTCGTGCCATATAAGTCAAAATATGAATCGTGAAAAAACAATCCAAGTGTACTGCAAAACAGGGGAAATTGAGATAGAATTTTCCGGAGTCTAATAAATATGTAATATATAATCAAAAAATGAAAAAAATGTTGTCAACTCAAATTGAAAATGTCTCAAAATAATTAATTTATTAGCACCGAATTAAGTTGTTGAAATTCGGTGCATTTGTTTATTTCCTGAAGCGTCTACAGGAATATAGTAATTATTTTTGTATTTTGCACAGTGTCCTTTATCAATTACTCGTTCAGAAATAACAGCTAATGTTCTATCGATTTGTTCATCACTAGGTTGTGTATCATACACGCTTTTGCTACTATTAATTTGTAGAGAAAATTGTGCATTGAATTTCTTTAGGTAGGATTTTAGAAACTCATTAGCCTGCTCTATAGTTGTAATGTGAGCACGGCGAAGTTCGATAGGAAGACGGGACTGTAGAGTTTGATTCATTCGCTCTACGCGTCCTTTAGCCTGTGCCACACTAGTTGTCTTAATTTCGATTCCAAGCTGATTACATGCATAAGAGAATTGAGTAAATGTATCATCCTCATCCATGAGGGTGTTTTTTCTTTTGTATTCAAAGACTGTTCTTCTATCAGTTAAAAAACTAAAAGGAATACCATAGTTTTTCAAAATCTGATAGAGAACATGATAATATCCTGAAAGAGTTTCTTGATAATCAAAATAAGCACCATGTATTGCTCCAGTGGCATCATCTACAGCGATATGAAGATGCCATTTTGTATTAGGAATCCAAAAATATTCGCTGGCATCCATTTGAAGAATTTCACCGATATACTTTGATCTTTCTTTGCGAGGATGAGCCTCAGATGACTCGAATGTTTCAAGGGATAGTTTCAAATCATTTTCTTGTTTTTTTGATTTCGTATCATGAATCTGTTGTTTGATTTTTTTCTTTAAAGTCTTCTTCGTACTTCTTCTAGCTTTAGGAGAAAGGATATTTTCATGACGAAGCCAATAATTAAGAGTTGTTGAAGAGATGGAAATACCATAATCTTCAAAAAGAATCTCGCAGAATTGTTGATAATTGGCATCTGAATAATCGTTTCTATATAGAGCAATAATAAAAGCTTTTGTTTCCTCAGGGAAAGTAGTGGGTGGTTTTCTACCACGATTACCATGTATAAATGCTTCTTTTCCTTGTTGATTATATTTTTGGATCAAACGATCAATCGTTCTAATAGAGCATTGAAGTTTGATGGCAGCACGTTTCTTGTTACCATTTTGTTCTACAAGTTTTTTAATTGTTGTATATTTTTCAAATTCATTCATTCTGAGTTCAACCTTTCTCATGTGCATTACCTCCTGAATAATTCTGTAAGAAGGTAATTGTATCAAATTAAGACATAATCAATTTGATTACATTAAGACAATATCAATTTGAATTCAGAATATATAAACAAAAAATGAAAAAAATGTTTGACAAAACAAATAGAACAGTGTAATTTATATCTGCATGTGTAACTAAGGGATTCGAAAGAATCCTTTATTAAAGACATGAAAAAGACACACCCGGAAGTGTGTATCAGAAAAGAAAGTAGAAGGAGGATCTTATGCCTACAATCAATCAGTTGATTCGTAAAGGTCGTAAGGCCAGTCAAAATGTTTCAAAGTCACCAGCTTTGAACCGTGGTTACAACTCATTACAGTCAAAACCAACAACATTGTCTAGTCCACAAAAACGTGGAGTATGTACTCGTGTTGGTACAATGACACCTAAGAAACCAAACTCAGCACTTCGTAAATATGCGCGTGTTCGTTTGAGTAACGGAATGGAAGTTACAGCTTATATTCCAGGAATCGGACACAACTTACAAGAACACAGTGTTGTATTGATTCGTGGTGGACGTGTTAAGGACTTACCAGGGGTTCGTTATCACATCATCCGTGGAACACTTGACTGTGCCGGTGTAAATGACCGTAAACGTTCTCGTTCATTATACGGAACAAAAAAACCTAAAAACTAGTTCAATCGTGAAAAGGAGGAAAAAAGATGCCTAGAAAAGGACATATTGCCAAACGTGATGTATTGGTGGACCCTATTTATAACTCTAAGTTGGTTACTCGTTTGATCAACAAAATCATGATTGATGGGAAAAAAGGGGTTGCCCAAACAATTTTATACAATGCGTTTGAAATTGTAGAAGTAAAAACAGGAAAACAACCAATGGAAGTTTTTGAACAAGCATTGGAAAATGTTATGCCTCAATTAGAATTGAAAGTAAGACGTGTCGGTGGTGCTAACTACCAAGTCCCAGTTGAAGTTTCTGACGAACGTCGTTTAACTTTGGGATTACGTTGGATCGTAAACTATGCTCGTTTACGTAACGAAAAAACAATGGAACAAAGATTAGCTGCTGAAATCATTGATGCTTCTAATGGTTCAGGTGCTAGTGTTAAAAAACGTGAAGACACTCATAAAATGGCAGAAGCAAACAAAGCGTTTGCTCACTACCGTTGGTAGGAAGGGAGAAGCAATTGTATGCCTAGAGAATACAGTTTGCAAAACACTCGTAACATCGGTATCATGGCTCATATCGATGCTGGGAAAACAACAACAACTGAACGTATCCTATATTATTCAGGTGTAAACCATAAAATGGGTGAAACTCATGATGGTGCCAGTACAATGGACTGGATGGAACAAGAACAAGAACGTGGTATTACAATCACATCTGCAGCAACAACTTGTCACTGGAAAAAACTTGATGGAACAGGTGATGAATGTCGTCTTAACATCATCGATACTCCAGGTCACGTTGACTTTACTGTAGAAGTTGAACGTTCATTACGTGTACTTGATGGTGCCGTAACAGTTCTTGATGCCAAAGCTGGTGTTGAACCTCAAACAGAAACAGTTTGGCGCCAAGCTACAACTTATGGAGTACCTCGTATCGTATTCGTAAATAAAATGGATGCGACAGGAGCTGACTTCTTAATGTCATGCAACACGATCGTTGATCGTTTAGGTGCAAAATCTTGCCCTATTCAATTACCAATCGGTGCAGAAAGTGACTTCGAAGGTATGGTTGATATCATCAAACGTACTGCTTATAACTTTAGTGGAGATTACGGACGTATCATCACTGAAATTCCAGTACCAGAAGATTTAGTAGATCTAATGGAAGAAAAACGTATGGAATTGTTAGAATATCTTGCTGATTATGATGAAGACTTCATGATGCAAGTATTAGAAGGTGAAGAACCAAGTATCGAAGAAATCAAACGTGTATTACGTATTGCTGTTTGTTCAGGTGATTTCTTCCCAGTATTATGTGGATCTGCTTATAAAAACAAAGGGGTTCAATTAGTATTAGATGCTGTAGTTGATTACTTACCAGCTCCAACTGATGTTCCTGCAATCAAAGGAACATTGTTAGATGGTACAGAATCTGTACGTCATTCTAGCGATGACGAACCATTCTCAGCATTAGCATTTAAAATCGCAACTGACCCATTTGTTGGAAAATTATCTTTCTTCCGTGTTTATTCAGGTTCTGCAACTGCAGGTAGCTATGTATTAAACTCTACAAAAGGTAAGAAAGAACGTTTCGGTCGTATCGTGCAAATGCATGCGAACTCTCGTAAAGAAATCGACCAAGTATGGGCAGGGGATATCGCTGCTGCTGTTGGTCTAAAAGTTACTACAACTGGTGATACTTTATGTGATGAAAAGAGCCCAATTATTTTGGAATCTTTGGAATTCCCAGAACCAGTTATTGAATTGTCACTTGAACCAAAAACAAAAGCTGACCAAGACAAAATGGGATTGGCTTTATCTAAATTGGCTGAAGAAGACCCTACTTTTAAAACATATACAAACGAAGAAACAGGACAAACAATTATCGCAGGTGTTGGTGAGCTTCACTTAGATATCATCGTTGACCGTCTTCGTCGTGAATTCAAGGTAGAAGCAAATGTTGGTCAACCACAAGTTGCTTACCGTGAAACAATCCGCCAAGAAGCTGAATGTGAAGGAAAATACATTCGTCAATCTGGTGGTCGTGGTCAATATGGTCACGTATGGATCAAATTCGAACCAAATGAAGAAGGTAAAGGATTTGAATTCATTGACGCAATCGTTGGTGGTAGCGTGCCTCGTGAATATATCAAACCAACTGAAGAAGGTTTGAGAAATGCATTAGAAAATGGTATCGTTGCTGGATATCCAGTAATCGACATCAAAGCAACGTTGTTCGATGGTTCTTACCATGATGTTGACTCTAGTGAAATGGCTTATAAGATCGCTGCTAGTATGGCATTGCGTGAAGCGGCTAAAAAATGTAAACCTGTTATCTTAGAACCAATTATGTTCGTTGAAGTAACTGCACCAGCAGAATACTTAGGTAGTGTAATGGGTGACGTTTCAAGTCGTCGTGGACAAATCACTGAACAAGAAGAACGTGGAAATGCGATCATTGTTCGTGCACACATCCCATTGTCAGAAATGTTTGGTTATGTAACTGACTTACGTAGCTTTACACAAGGACGTGGAACATACTCAATGAAATTTGATCATTATTCAGAAGTGCCTAAGAGCATTGCTGAAAAAATCATTAAAGAGAATTCAAAAGAAAACTAGTTGATTTTAAAACTCGCATGATTTAAAATAAACTCGTATGATTAAACATTAATTAGGAGGAAAATCAAATGGCTAAGGAAAAATTTGACAGAAGTAAAACCCATGTTAATATTGGTACAATCGGTCACGTTGACCACGGTAAAACAACATTAACAGCAGCTATTACTAACGTATTAGCAGGTAAAGGTATGGCTCAAGCATCTGCTTATGACCAAATCGACGGTGCACCAGAAGAAAAAGAACGTGGAATCACAATCAACACTGCACACGTTGAATACCAAACAGAAAAACGTCACTACGCTCACGTAGACTGCCCAGGTCACGCTGACTACGTAAAAAACATGATCACTGGTGCTGCCCAAATGGATGGTGCAATCTTAGTTGTTGCTGCATCTGATGGACCTATGCCTCAAACTCGTGAACACATCTTATTGGCTCGCCAAGTAGGTGTTCCTTACATCGTTGTATTCTTGAACAAATGCGACATGGTTGATGACGAAGAATTAGTAGACTTAGTAGAAATGGAAGTTCGTGAACTTCTTAATGAATACGGATTCGACGGAGACGAGACTCCAATTATCCGTGGTTCTGCATTAAAAGCTCTTGAAGGTGATCCAACTTACACAGGAAAAATCGATGAATTGATGGATGCTGTAGATGCTTGGATTCCAGATCCAGAACGTGATATTGACAAACCATTCTTGATGGCTGTTGAAGACGTTATGACAATTTCTGGACGTGGTACAGTTGCAACAGGACGTGTTGAACGTGGTACTGCTCACTTAGGTGACGAAGTTGAAATCGTTGGTATCAAACCAACTTCAAAAACAGTATTAACTGGATTGGAAATGTTCCACAAACAATTAGATGAAGCACAAGCTGGTGACAACATCGGTGCATTGCTTCGTGGGGTAGCTCGTACTGATATCCAACGTGGACAAGTATTAGCTAAACCTGGAAGTGTACATCCTCATACAACTTTCAAAGCGCAAGTATACGTTTTGACTAAAGAAGAAGGTGGACGTCACACTCCATTCGTATCTAACTACCGTCCTCAATTCTACTTCCGTACAACTGACGTTACTGGTGTAATCACATTGCCAGAAGGAACTGACATGGTTATGCCTGGTGACAACGTTGAAATGAACGTTGAATTGATCGCACCAATCGCTATCGAAAACGGTACTAAATTCTCTATCCGTGAAGGTGGACGTACTGTAGGTGCTGGTAACGTTACTGAAATTATTGCTTAATAATTGATGAAACTTAAGGAGTCATACGACTCCTTTTTTTAGTTATATTGAGGGAAAATATGAAAACAATTTTAATTACTGGTTTTGATCCATTTGATCAAGAAACAATCAACCCAGCTTTTGAAGCCATCAAACTATTGCCAGATCAAATTGAAGATGCACGTATTATAAAGCTAGAAGTTCCTACACAGTTTAAAAAAGGACCGCAAGTTGTTATTGAGGCAATCCATCAATATCAACCAGATATTATTATGTGCATAGGACAAGCTGGAGGTCGTTCAATGATTACTCCTGAATTTGTAGCAATTAACCATGCGCATGCTAGGATTTGTGATAATGTAGGAGAAAAGCCTTTACAAAAAAAGGTAGAAGTAGATGGACCTGATGCGTATTTCACGACGCTACCGGTTTATAAGATGGTAGATGCATTGAATCAACAAGAAATTCCTGCTAGTGTCAGTTATAGTGCTGGTACTTTTGTATGTAATACTTTGATGTATGAAGTATTACATACAATTAAAATAAATCATGTTGATGCGATTGCTGGATTTATTCATGTTCCATTTATTCAAGAACAAGTGCTTGATAAGCCAGAGCATACTCCGTTTATGGACTTGGAACGGATTGTAAAAGGGTTAAAAATCTGTATTGAAACATGTCTAGAGATATAAAATATGTTATTTTATCAAAAAACGTCAAAAAAGTGTGCATAAATGACCAACTATTTTTGACAAAATGTCAATAATATGTGAATATTTATAAAGGGAAAGAGGTATAAACATGAACGATTCTAAAAAAATCAAGTGGTATATGCTTGCCTTCATGAGCTTCTCAACTGTTTGGGGATTCGGAAATGTCGTGAATGGCTTCATGTACTTCAATGGAATTCAAGTTATCTTTTCTTGGATTCTAATGTTTGCGTTGTACTTTGTACCATATGCTTTAATGGTCGGAGAAATGGGTTCTGCCTTTAAAAATCTTGGTGGTGGAGTCACTTCTTGGGTACAAGAAACAACCAATTCAAAAGTAGCTTACTATGCCGGATGGACTTATTGGGCATGTCACGTTACTTATATCGCATCTAAAGGATCAGGAGGATTAAAGGCATTAAGTTGGATGATTTTCCAAAACCTTGAATTCTATGATTCATTACCAGTTATTTACGTACAAGTTGCAACTCTAGTTGTCTTCTTATTCTTCTGCTGGGTAGCTAGTAAAGGTTTGAACCCATTGAAGAAATTAACGACACTAGCAGGTTCAAGTATGTTCGTAATGAGTATCTTATTTATCTTGATGATGTTTGCTGCACCTGTAATTAATCCAGATGGTGGATATGTTAGCATGGACTGGAGCATGAGAAATTTAATCCCAACATTTGACTTTAGATATTTAACAAACTTATCTATCTTAGTATTTGCGGTTGGCGGTATTGAAAAAATCTCTCCATATGTAAAC
>Kit_p2__coassemble_523_pt1 | contig 38165 bp, 38 predicted proteins | sample Kit_p2__metabat2_low_PE_059 | metagenome-assembled genome bin Kit_p2 | reverse complement strand
GTTTTGGTCATCAAAGCTATCAAGCCGCAAAATCTCATCAATTCACATCCATTCATGTTGTCTCTTCCAACAAAAAAGAAATGGTTCAACAAGTGATCCAATTTTTTCAAGGTGAAAAGTCATGAATGTATGTCTAGATATCGATTTTACCAATGAAATCGTCTGTATTCTTGGTGGTGGTCAAGTTGCTTTACGTAAAGCCAAGCAATTTGTAGAAGCAGGATCTAAAGTATATCTTTATAGTTTGACCTATCACCCTGAATTTGATCAGATTCCGGTCATTCGTATGGATCAAGAAACATTTGATACCTGTTTACCACAGGCAAAGCTTTTCATTGCTTGTACCAACGATTCTTTATTCAATCAAACTTATATCAAAAAAGCGAAAAGTTTTCATGTATTAACAATGTCATGTCACCCTAACGAAGAAGCAGATGCCCATGCCATGATGACATTACGCAAGGATTCCCTGGTACTAGCTTGTTCTACTTCTTCTACTTTTCCTTTAATGAATCAAAGAATCATTCAGACGTGGCAAGAACAGCTCCATGTTTATCAAACTCTTCGTACTCAACTACACGATAAATCATTATCAAAAATCTGCATGCAGCTTTCTTTGGATCGTCTTCAATTTTTGATGCATGCTTTAAAGACCAAAAAAGCCATTGTATATCTCTTACACGGAAGTGCAACACTCTCTGCACAAAAACAATGTTTTGATCTAACCGATAACGCCTCTCAACGCTTTTCTGATTATAGTATTACTACATTTTTCTTATCAAAAAAATACTACGAAATCTCTTTATCAGATTTTTGTGCATTATTAAAAGATCTACAGATTCAAACTCACTTTGTCTTTTTATTTTGGCAAGAAGGCCAATATGTAAAAACTGCTAAAGAAATCTTAAAGAACACACCTTTTTCTTTTCAACATATCTTGATCGACCCACATATCTTTATTCATGAAAAGGAAACATTGATCATGCATACAAAAGATCATTCAAGTACACCCAATAGCGTCGTTGTCAGTATGTTAGACTCTCAATTTTTAAAAGAAACGCATCCACAAAGTCGATTTGTTGCTTGCTTGGACCATATATCAATCATAGAAAGGATCACTCATGAAACAAATCCAATATATTAGTCGCTCCGCCCTATTTTTGACATTGATGATCTTATCTGCCTATATGCAGATTTCTTTACCTACTCCTTTTTGGACGATGCATATCACAATGCAGTTATTTATCAGTATATTATGTGGATTTTGTTTACCTCTCTCTTATACTTTTTTAACCATGTCTACATATATTTTATTGGGGTTAATTGGTTTTCCTGTCTTTGCTAGCGGAGGTGGGTTCTATTATTTAATGAAACCCACCTTTGGATTTGTCTTAGGATTTTTAATTTGCGCTTGTGTTTGTTCCTATCAAAAGAAAAAAAACAACCCTCACAAAGAATCCGATTATTTTCGCATCGGTTTGCTAGGATTGTTTTTCTTCTACTTTATAGGAAATCTATACTACTATTTTGGTTTTCGCATCTTTTTACAGACACCGATTCCACTATGGTTATCTTTGGTCAACGGGTTTGTGGTTTCCGTTCTTCCCGATGCCCTTATTTGCTGGCTTGCTTGTCATGTTGCCAAGAAACTACAAATATTTTTTCAATAATGTCTGCCATTGGTCGACATTTTCTTTTTGCCATTGATCAAATGTCTTTCCTTCTTGAGAAACCAAGGTTCCTAATTCAATAAAGAAATTATTAACATCTTCTTCTAAAAGTAAACCTAATTCTTGACCAAATCGAGTATCATCTAGATCTGCACTTCCATATTGACTCAACTTAAAAGCAGAATGTGGCTTTTTATCGATGATCTTTGAAAATCCTTGTAATCCCAAAGTACCTACTTGATTGGTTCCACAAGAACTTGTGCATCCAGAAATAAATAAACGTGGTAAAACACCTTCGGCAAAATGATATGGTCGACATGCTTCGATCAATGATGTCAAAACATGATTCGAATCTCGTAATCCAACTTGACAAGTCGAAGCCCCAATACAAGAAACACTCGTTTCAAAAGTCGTTTGCGCTCCATCTTGTGTATGTTCTAATACCGTTTGCGCTTCTGCATATGTCAAATTGATGATATATAAATCTTCTTGTGGAGTAAGACGGAGTTCCACATCTTTCATGTCTTTTAATACATCATATAATTCCACCCATTTCGATTGAGGCATCATGCCCGCAATCGGATGATAAACAACAGTATATAAACCTTTTTGTTTTTGAGCCAAAACTCGCTCTGGTAATACATCTACTACTGGACCTGTTTTTTCAATCATTTCTTCTCGCACGTAAAGATCTAGATCAAGATACTTTTTCGCAACATCCACTTTTTCTTTAAATTCTTCTTGAATTCTTTCAGCTCCTAATGTCTTTTGAAGATAACGGCTTCTTGCCTTTGCGCGATTGGTATAATCACCATGTTCCATGAACATCAATACCATGGTATGAACATAATATAAAATTTCTTTTGGATCAACATGCTCAGCCACTTTCACAGACATCATCGGATTATTTCCAAGTCCTCCACAACAATAAACATCAAAAGTATGATCTTCGTTGGCAATAAAACCTAAATCTCTAAAATTCGCATGCGTTTCATTTCGTTTTGAATTAGAAAACGCAACTTTTAGTTTTCTTGGTAAAGAATACTTGTTAACAATGCTCAATAAATATTCTCCTACAGCTTGCGCATATGGAATCACATCGAATGGTTCTTCAGGATCCACACCAGACAATGGAGAACACATGACATTTCTCGGATAATCTCCTCCTCCACCACGAGTGATAATTCCAAGTTCTAATGCATCTTTCATGATTGATGTTAAACAATCCGGTTGTAAATCATGAAGTTGAACAGTTTGACATGTCGTACAATGCGTTCTTTGAATATCATATTTCTGACATTGTTCCACAATAAATTGAAGTTTAGACAGAGGTATACGGCCTTGGTTCATACGTAAACGCAACATAAAGGCATTTCCACCGCGTTGTGCATATGCTCCAAACCCTCCACTATATCCTTTGTACTCTTTCATCGTAATTTCTTTATTGAAAAACTGTTGTGTCTTCTTCTCAAATTCCGGCAATTCTTTCAATAATTCTTCTTGTAGTGTACTCATAAGTAGACCTCTTTTCTATAGGATAATTATACCATAGGCACTTTATCAAAAAATACTCTGAACCCTTAGAAATCGTTTTCAGTTTCTCTCAAAGACCGAATCATTTTTTCAAAATCTATATGATTAGACATCGAGAATAATTTGGTCAACTTTTTTTGTTATCCTCTATAATTCAAATCCATATATTAATACTCATTTTCAACTTGAACTTGTAACGTTGGTTCAAGTTCTGCTTTTGGCTTCCATAACATTCCTAAAACAATACCAACTAAAGCTACACTAACCCAACCCATACCTAATTTATAGAATGGTAGATATTCACAAAGTTGAGAAACAAATCCTAAATAAATATGCAAAGATTTTAAGGAATATACAACACTGACAATACCCACCAAACAAATGGTTAATGAGTATACATATTTTCTTTGTCCAATCCAACGATCCATGAGTCCTAAAAGGATCAATACGATAGCCATTGGATAAATCGCATTTAATACAGGTACAGAAATACTTAAAATAACATCCAATCCTTGATTACAAACTAAGAATGAGAATAATGAGATCATAAATACAAAGCTACGATATGAAACTTTGGTTAAATGTTTTGAAAAATATTGAGAAATCGATGTGATCAATCCTACACAAGTAGTCAAACATGCCAAGGTGAAGATGGATGCCAATAAGATAGCTCCGGGTTCACCAAATACATCTTTAACAATACTACGAAGTACCCATGCCCCATTTTCATGAACTTCATATAAACCTGAAGTACTCATACCTAAATATGCCAAAACAACATATACAAGCGCTAAGATTGTTCCAGCTAACAAACCACATTTTACAGTATAGGAAAGCATTGTTTTTTCTTCTTTCACACCTAAAGTACGAATTGTCGTAGCAATCACTAACCCAAAATTCAAAGCCGCAATCGCATCCATCGTGTTATATCCTTCTAAAAATCCAACAACAACAGGACTAGAAACATAGCTTCCTTGTGGCGCTTGGATACTTGTGTGCCCAAAGGCTAAAAAGCTAACAAATAATAATGAGATCAAGATTAATAAACTAGGTGTTAAAAATTTACCGATGCGTTCCACTAATTTACTTGGTGTCAATGCCAACCAAGTCGCGATCATAAAGAAGATTGCTGAATATAAAATACGATACATCGTTAAATTACTTTCAGATGGTAAATATGGAGCTACCGCCATTTCAAATGGCACACTTGCTGCTCTAGGAATCCCAAGACCAGGTCCGATAGAAAGATAGATCAATAAAGTAAATACAACCGCAAAAGCAGGATGAACCTTTTTTGCTAATTTTTCTAAACCATCAAAACGTGCTACGACAATAACACCCAATACTGGTAAAATCACAGCTGTCAACAAAAACGCAAACGTTGCGATTGGCATATTTGTCCCTGCATTTTGTCCTAAGAATGGAGGAAAAATTAAATTCCCTGCCCCAAAAAATAATGAAAATAACATAATGCTTACGAGCACGAATTGTTTTTTAGATAACTTCATACATATCACCCTTTCATAAAAAAAACGTCCTCTATATAATCATATAAAGGACGTTGATCAATCGTGGTACCACCTTTTTTCCCAATTGCTTGGCTCAGTTCGCATCTAACAATGCGGCTCAACGTTAACGGATCTTGACCCCGGCTTCCTTACTCTATTCAGGTTGCTTCTAAGAGATGATTTCATCTATTTACTTCCATAAACACTTCCACCAACCGTGTTCTCTCTATCATTTCCATAAACGACTACTTATTCTCTATCGTAGAATTTTTCTATGTTGTAAACATTGTACACGTATTTTCATTTTCTTTCAATATTTTTCTTCACTTTTTGGTGTATAATACTTTTCACATAAGAAAGAAGTGGATACCCTATGATTAAAGCAGTTTTATTTGACATGGATGGAACATTGATCGACACATTTGGCACTATGGCTAAAAATAATAAAAATCCTTCTTGGATCAAAAAGTATACACAAAAACAAATTGATAAATTACCTTCTTATTCTTACTCTGAAATCATGAATGTCTTTGATACCGATCCTTTATTGCGTCTTTTTTCTAAAAAAGGAAAAAAAGCATTTGATCAACATCTTTTACAAACTTACAAAAATGCCACTTTAAAGCCAGGGGCTCTTGCGTTCCTTCAACATCTTAAACAATCTGGATATATCATATGTCTTTGTACCAATAATGCACGTCATATCATGGAACAAGTCTTAGAATTTCATCATCTCGATCCTTTTTTTGAGCATATCATCACTTGTGATGACGTCCAAAAGCCAAAACCCGATCCAGAAATGTATATAACCGCTGCTTCATTTTGTCATGTAGAAAAACAAGAATGCGTCATCTTTGAAGATATGCTAGAAGGTGTCCAAGCAGGTGTTAATGCTGGAATTCCTGTCATCGCCATTGAAGATCCATTTAGTCAAAAAAATAGAGAAGTCATAGCTTCTCTTGCGAAAATGATGATACAAGATTATACAGACTCCTCTTTACTTTCACTATTTCCACCGATTCAATCATGAGTCGGTTTTTATTTTTATAAATAGTATTCGTTTAATTCTTGGAAATAAGCACGTGCATGATTACATACCGGACATTCTTCTGGTGCTTCTTTTCCCATATGAATATGTCCACAATTTAAGCAAATCCAAACTTTTTCTTCTGGTTTTACAAAGAATGTATTGTCTTCTACTTCTTTTAACATAGCGCGATAACGTGCTTCATGATGTTTTTCAATCGCTGCAACCCCTTCCATTTGTTCTGCAATTTCAACAAATCCTTCTTCACGAGCTGTAGCTGCCATTTCTTTATACATGTCAGTCCATTCGTAATTTTCCCCGTTTGCCGCATCTGTTAAATTTTCAGTGGTCGTAGGAACTTTACCACCATGCAATGCTTTAAACCACAATTTCGCATGTTCTTTTTCATTATTTGATGTTTCTGTAAAAATGTTTTGAATTTTTACATATCCATCTTTTTTTGCTTGTGATGCATAATATTGATATTTCACACAAGCTTGGCTTTCTCCGGCAAATGCAGCCATTAAATTTTGTTCTGTTTTTGATCCTTTTAGTTCCATAATAGAATCCTCCTTTTTTATCATTCTAACGCATATATTATTTGATGACAACATGCGATAATCTCTATAAAAAAACAATGATCCTAATTAATCATTGTTTGTCCAATTTGGAATTTCATCACCACGACGAACCAAAATGGCTTTTTGAAATTCAGTTTGATTTAAAAATTGTAAGATCAATAATTCTTCTTCTGGTGTACATCCTACTAATAATTTGACTTCGATATCTTTCTTTAAAATATCTGCACTGATTGCGATTGCATCTACATATGTTGTTGATATACTTCCTTTATATAGATGAATTGGCATTTGATTTGGATCGGTTGAATCCACCAATACACCATAATCAACAGGATAAATTAAATTAGGATATTTTTGATGCGAACTTCCTTTTGGATGATCCATATTACAATCATTTGATAATAACAATGTATCCATTTTTTGCCAAAAATATGAATTATTTTCAAGTTGTTGCATAGATTTCCTCCATAATATAGCCATTATATCATTTTAGAAATATTTTTCAATGAAATGAAATATTCTCATCAATCATTTTCGGTTTCTTTACAAAATTATCAATATTCTCGGAAAATATTTGAAATTTCTTTTTGATCTTTTGTAACTAACAACGATAAAGCCAATAAAATTCTAGCTTTCTGACACGAAAATTTAAAAGCAGGAATCGTCTTTTGTAAAGGGTCAAAGACTTTTGAATCAAAAACAGCCCCTTCTAAAAGACGACTTGAACGTACGATATATACGCCCTCATTCTTTTGAATTACTTTTTGGATGGCTTGCGAATAATTACCAGCACCTGTACCTGCAATAACGATTCCATCATATTGTTCCATCATCCATTCCAAAAGAGCTGGATCAGCATCGGTATGTGCATAAAAGATTCCTACTTTAGGGAACGTTGTGATTTGTAATGAAGAAAATTCTGTTTGATAGGTATGTTTTTTATGTGGTTCATTCAATAAATAAACTTGTTCATCTCGCATATATCCCAATGCGCCAAATTCCCCCATTTTAAACGCATCGGTTTTATAACTATTGGTCTTTTGTAGATCACGTCCTGAATAAATAGTATCGGAAAATACAGCCAAAACGCCTTTTTCATAAGCAACATCTTGACTAGCCAATGCCACCGCTTGATAAAGATTCATTGGTCCATCCGCACTAGTTGCGGTAGCTGGACGCATGGAACCAGTCAAAACCACTGGTTTATGACAGTACAAAGTCAAATTCAAGAAAAAAGCTGTTTCCTCCAATGTATCCGTTCCATGTGTGATCACGATTCCATCAATGGAATCATCTGCTTCTAGAGTATGGCAAATGTCACGCAATTGAATCCATTGCATTAAACCGACATCATTACTATCTACATTACATAATTGGATCATTTTTACATCCGCCAATTCTTGAAGCTGAGGAATGCTTTCAACAATATATTCCACATCCACTTGTCCTGCTTGATATCCATCGCTTTTTCCTAAAAGACCACTTCCCGCAATGGTTCCTCCTGTAGCCACAATCGCAATTGTTTTCATTTTAATTATCCTTTCTTATAAAAAGATAGAAGGAATAACCCTTCTACTTTTCAATAAATTCCCATACATTCATCGATTCTGCGGTTTCAAAATCCACCATAGAATCTAGATCCCATAAACTCACTGCTCCACTTGTTTCATCAAAACCAATCCCAACATCACTTGCGACGCCTTCTGTCACTTTATAGATTGTTGGTGTATAAAGAAAATAAGGAGCCATTTCTAATAAGATTTTACCTTCTTCTGTATCTGATTTCAGTTTTCCATCATCTTCTCTTTGAAATCCAAATTCAGATGTATCTAAAGTATATACAACTACCCCTGGATGTTCTTTTTTGGTTTGTTCTAAGTATTCATCAATCGATTCACAGAAAGGACAGTTTTCTTTTTCAATCATTAAAACAAAACTTTCTTTATTATCTAATTTTTCTTGCAGTTCAAATGCGGTAATTGCCTTTTTTTCAAAAGGGTCTTTTCCTGAAGAACACGCAACTAAAACAGCCATGATCATTACACAAGCACAAAGTTTAAAACATATTTTTTTCATAGGAATCCTCCTCTTTATATTCGGGTATTTTACTGCAAATCATTTCATTTGGCTAGTCCTATCAATCAATCTAGTCACTGAATAGGCTAATGCTTCTAATTTTACAGAGCTTGTTTTTAATGCGGTTTGAAATGACATCGCTCGATCTGCCGTCGATAAGATCGATACAACCCCATAATCATATAACGCTTCATATCCTTTTCCTAAAGCTCCGCTCAAGCAGATTACAGGAACATCATATTCTTTTGCTTTTGTCGCAATCCCAAAAGGAACTTTTCCAAGAATTGTTTGTGCATCCGTTTGCCCTTCTCCTGTAATCACTAGATCCGCATCGACTAACGCTTTTTCAAAACCAGAACTTTCCATGATTAATTCAATTCCAGATACTTGTTTCGCATGAAAAATTCCTAATAAGATCGAACCGATACCTCCAGCTGCTCCCCCGCCGGCAAACGTATCAATATCCACATGAAATGTTTGTAGGATCTTATCTCGATAATGCGTCATCCACGTATCAATTTCTTCCATTTGATTAGGGAATATCCCTTTTTGTCGACCAAATACATACGTACATCCTTCTTTTCCAAGTAAACGATTATTTACATCACACGCCAATATAATTTCAACATCTTTTGGAAAACTGAAATGACGTTTATCAATAAAAGAAATCTTATTTAATGCATATAAACTTGGTTTCAACTCTTTACGATGACTATCAAAAAAACGTACACCAAAGGCTGATAAAATCCCCATACCACCATCATTGGTGCTACTTCCACCAAGACCAATAATAATTTTTTTATATCCTCTTTGAATCGCATCTTGCATCATCAATCCAACACCTTTGCTGGAAGCAATCATCGGATTTCGATATTCTTTTTCCACCATATTCAAACCAATACAGCTTGCTACATCTAAACATGCGATTTTTTGCGGAATACAATATACCATCGACGCCAAAATATCTCGACCATACGCATCTTTTGTAGGAACATATGTCATCGTTCCTTTATAAATCTGGCAAAGAACTTCTGCTGTCCCTTCACCTCCATCCGCCATAGGAAAACATTGTACCTCATGATGCGGATTGGCTCTTAATATTCCTTTTTGAATCTGTTCTTCTACTTCATAAGAAGTTAAACATCCTTTATATGAATCACACGCAACTAAAATTTTCATATTATTATTTTACCATTGATAGGCATTGAGTTCAAAAACTACATGATATATAATAAATAAAACTCTTTTAAGGAGGACACCTTATGTCAAAAAAACATATTCTCATCGGCGTGTCCGGTGGGATTGCCGCATATAAAGCATGTGATCTTGTCAGTCGTCTTTCAAAAGGCCCTTATGAAATCAAGGTCATCATGACAGAACATGCCCAAGAATTTGTATCCAAACTCACATTCGAAACATTGAGTCATAATCCATGTGAAGTCGACTTATTTTCTGAAAATAATGAAGATCCGATTGCTCATATCTCTTTGGCAAAATGGGCGGATGTCTTTGTCATCGTCCCAGCTACTGCCAATGTCATTGCGAAAATGGTTCATGGGATTGCGGATGATTTATTAAGCACAACTGCTCTTGCCTGCACTTGTCCAAAGATCATTTGTCCTGCGATGAATGTCCATATGTATGAAAACCCAGTAACACAAAATAACTTAGTTCAAGCCGCACACTTAGGATTTACAATTGTTGAACCTGTTACCGGCCATTTAGCATGTAATGATACTGGAAAAGGTAAACTTGCAAGTGTTGATACCATCTATGAAGTCATTCAAAACATTGTATCTCCTTATCATATCTTACAAGGAAAACATGTATTGATCAGTGCCGGTCCTACCCAAGAAGCATTGGATCCTGTTCGATTCTTGACCAATCATTCTAGCGGAAAACAAGGCTATGCGATTGCCAAGGTTGCTCAACGTCTAGGTGCAAAAGTCACTTTGGTCAGCGGTCCTTGCGCTTTACAGCCTGATCCTTCTTGGAACTATATTCCAGTAACCACAAGTCAAGATATGTACGAAACAATGTTACAACAACAAAGCCAAGCCGATTATATCATTATGTCAGCGGCCGTCAGTGATTATCGACCATCGATCGTTAATGAACAAAAAATCAAAAAAAGTGAGGAATCTCTCACTTTAATATTAACAAAAAACCCAGATATCTTAGCGCATCTTGGTAAAATCAAAAGAGATGATCAAGTCTTATGTGGCTTTGCGATGGAAACTGAGAACACGTTGAAAAACGCACAAGAAAAACTAGTTCGTAAAAATTGTGATATTTTAGTTGCCAATCATTTATTTACAGAAGGTGCAGGATTCCAAGGCGATACCAATGTCGTTACTGTATTGCGACAAAATCAAGAACCTCTTGCGTTGCCTTTATCAACCAAAGAAGATGTGGCATATACATTATTAACAACCATGAAAGAAATAGAAGAAGGAAAAAAAGATGCTAGTAGCAATTGATATAGGAAACACCAATATAACAATCGGAATTTTCGAAGGGGATGAACTAATCGGAAATTATCGAATGACCACAAAAGTTCGTAGAACCAGTGATGAATACGGTTTTATGTTAAAAACTTTCTTAAATAACTCTCATATTCACAAAAGTGATGTCGATGATGTCATTATTTCTAGTGTCGTCCCTAAGATTATGCATTCCTTCCGCAATGGCATCGTTAAATTTATCGGTATCGAACCCATCATTGTTGGTCCAGGAATTCGCAGTGGTATCAGCGTCCAATTAGAAAACCCAAAAAGCGTAGGATCTGATCGTATTGCCGACTGTGCCGGTGCCTTCCATATTCACGGAGGTCCAATCCTTGTCGTTGATTTTGGAACGGCGACCACATATGACTATATTGATGAAAATGGCTGTTTCAAAGCCGGAGCCATTAGTGTTGGACTTGAAACAGGCGCCAATGCCCTATGGGGACAAACTTCTCAATTACCTGAAATTGAGATCAAACATCCCAAAAGCATCCTCGCAAAAAATACCAAATTAGAAATGCAAGCGGGTGTTTTCTATCAATATTTAGGCGGTGTTGAATATACAATTCGTCAATTCCGTAAAGAAATTGGTAAAGACTTTAAAGTCATCGCAACAGGAGGATTGGGTCGGGTTGTTTGTGATCATACCAAAGAAATAGATATCTATGACCCAAATCTAATCTTTAAAGGATTAAAGATCATATATGATAAAAATAAGGAATCATGAAATTCCTTATTTTTTTATATATCCATAAATGGAAAGAAACATACAAATCACTTCTGTGATCACAAAACTGATCCAACCCATATCCAATCCAAATAAACGCATCATGCCATATGTCAAAGGAATTAAGATCACCAATTGTCGTAAGATTGTAATCCATAAAGAAATCATAGATCGATCAGAAGCTTGTAAAGCAGCACATAAAATAATAGAGATACCTGCTGGCACAAACGACAAACTAATCCAACGCATAGCTGGGATACCAATTTCTAACATTGTTTGATTCGCATCAAACAATAAAAGAAGCTCTTTAGGATACAATTGGAAAACAAGCGTCGCCCCTAACATAATTACGATAGAGATTATCAGCGCAAAGCGAATTGATTCTTGTACTCTTTGTGGATGCTTTGCCCCATAATTAAAAGATACAATAGGAATCAACGCATTATTTAAACCGTTGATCGCCATAAACGCAAATTGTGCCAACTTGAAATAAATATTAAAGACCGTCACTGCCAATACTTGGAATGTGATCAAGATCGTATTCATCAACAATGTCATAAAACTCATAATCGATTGAATTAAGATGGCTGGGATTCCTACTCGATAAATTTCTTGAATAATATTTATATCCCAATGAAAAGAAGAAAATGAAATTGAAATTTCTTTAATTTTTTTCTTTGTGATCCAAATTCCTAATGTCATCGCAACACATTGTCCCAAGATTGTCGCAATCGCTGCCCCTAAAACACCGAGACTTAAACCGAAGATAAAGATCGGATCTAAAATAATATTGATCAAAGCGCCTATTCCTTGCATTACCATATTATAAAACGCATTGCCTGTAGCCTGCATAATTCGTTCATATGTAATTTGAATAAAGACGAAGACTGAAAAAATACAACAGACCCATAAATACGTAGAACCTAGCTGTAAAATCTCTTGATCTTGCGTGAATAAATTGATAAAAAATCGAGAACCAAAGATCCCAAACAGTAAAAATAAGATTCCGTTTCCTATAGAAACCAATAAGCCATGCATCACCACTTGATCGGCTTTTTCTTTATTTTTTTGTCCAAGCGTTCTCGATAACAACGCATTGATTCCAACCCCTGTTCCACATGCTAAAGCAATCATGATTGTTTGTACAGGATAGGCTAAAGATACCGCATGTAATGCTTCTTCACTTACTCTTGCGACAAACATCGAATCTACAATATTGTATAATGCTTGTACTAACATAGAAATAATGATTGGTAACGACATATGTATAACTAATTTTTTAATGGGCATAATTTCCATTTTATTTTGATGCATAATAACCCTTCCTTTTTTTCGCGCAGTTTCTATCATAATACATTTTTATTCTGGACGCAAAACAAAGGAGAATACTTGCGAAACTTAAAAAAATTCGTTACGATACATTTATGCCAAAACTATATGAGGATTGTATTCACACAATCGAAATCAAAAAAAGTAAATTTATTACCTATCTCCACCGTTGTGAAAGTGAAGACGAGGCAAGAGAATATATTCGTTCGATCAAAAAAGAACACCCTCAAGCCAATCATCATTGCTCCGCAATGATCATTCAAGATATCATGCGCTCTAACGATGATGGCGAACCTTCCCAAACAGCCGGACATCCAATGTTAGATTGTTTAATGCATCATCATATGCAAAATATCGTCGCCGTTGTCGTTCGTTACTTTGGTGGTATCAAATTAGGTACTGGTGGTTTGGTGCGAGCCTATAGCTCAAGTGTACAAGAAGCTCTACAACATGCCACTTTGACAGAAAGTGTAGAATTTACCGAATATGAAATCAGCTTTCCCTACGACCTCATCGGTAAAGTCGATCATTATTTAAGAAGTCATCAAATCGAAATCACATTTACGGATTATAACGAAAATGTACTTTACCATATTTTAGTATTAGAAGATATTACTAAAGATCTTCAAGAATTATCCAATGGATCGATCCATCCGATTCCGATCCAAAAAGTGATTCATGAACAAATCATTCGATAGAAAGGAACCTCTATGAACAATTATTCATTTATTTTTATTATCTTAATCGTATTCTTCCTTTTTTCTTTTATTTTACCTTACCTTCTTCCCATCATCTTAGTCTTTGCGCTCATTGCGCTACTTCGTTCTTTGTTCTTCAAAAAACGATATAAAGAAAAACAATATGAAGAAGAATATACGACATATTATGAAAAACCATCAGAACCGAAACATGATGCGATCGATGTCGAATATACAGAACACGATGAAAGTGATGGTTCCTCTTTATGATTTGTCAAAATGCGTTTGGTCATGAAGAAGAAATCCGTCAATTACTCATTCAATCTTTGATTCAAACCAACACCAATCGTGTAGATGCTTGGATGAAACATGAGTTTGACCCTAGTCAAATGTTTTGTTTTTTTGAAGATGGTATTTTAACTTCATGTTTACAAATCAAAAGAACGACCTTTAAATTCCAAGATCAATACTGCCGTGTTTGTTCTATCCCTGTAGCCGCAACATTACCTGATTATCGTCAACGCCACCATTTTTCATTATTGCTTGATGCGGCTTTAGACCAAGCTAGCCACAATGATTTATTAACGGTCGTTTATACTTCATTTCCTAAGCTATTTTTATCTAGAAGCTTTCATCCAGTGAGTACTTCTAAAACATATTGGATCTCGGGATCTTCCATCGATCAAGGACATGAAGAATCAGTGCGTTCTTATACAGATAAAGATGATTTATATCCATTGTATCAATCATTTATGCAATGTTTTGATGGATCGATCTTATATTCCAAAGAAGAATTCGATAATAAATTATCTTTAGCTAAAGACCAAAGGAAAAAAGTGCTTATTTCTATGGATGCGGACCAAAAGCCTAATGGTTTTATGATCTTACGTCCATATCCCAATTATGCCAAAATTGAAATGATTCAATATCTTCATACCGATGCGATTTTCAATTTATTAAAATACGCTGGTTTACGCTTCAAAGATATTTCTTTGACCGTTTCTCAAGATGAACGTTTTGAAAAGCTATTACCTCAACAATCCCCTAGAAATCAAGGTACATTTTTGGCACGTACGAATAACTATAAATTATTCTCTAAATGGATTCATCAAGATATTCGAAATGCCAAACAAGCCTTTGAATTGATTGATAAACCACTTTGGAATCATTTCTAAAACACAAGAACATACAAAAACGTATGTTCTTTTTTTAAAAAAACAACGCTTCTTATAAATAGCGTTGTCTCCATTGATAATATTCTTCATCTTTTTCTTTTGAGCTTTCTTCTTCTTTGGATTCATAGACTTGAAACGTTTGATTTTTAAATAAATTAAAAAAATCTTCTTTTTGTATCGCGCTATGCCAATATTCTTGTTTTGCGTAAATCATTTTTTCTTTTCGATATAATATCGTTCTTGATTCAATCGCAATCAAAATTTCACCACGACATAACATTTCAAAAGCCAATTGAATATCTTCAATATAATCCATATATGACACCCTTTTTTCTCAATAAAAATAATATATCTTACGTAAATTGTCAAAAAAAAATAAAGCAGGTTTTCTGCCTTATTCTTGTTTTGCTTTTTCGTATGCGACGATTGCTTCTAATAAATGAATGCTCTCATCCACTTCTTGTTCTGTCATCACTCGAACACTCTTATAGTTTTCTAAAAGAATGGAACGAGAGACATTATACGTTTCGGATAAATATTGAATCCAGCTTTGACTTTCTTTGGCTTGTTGACTAGAAATCACACCTTCAGAAATGATCACACCTTGCACATCTTTAAACATCACAGGGACCGACCATTTTACCAAGCCTGCATGACAGGAATATGTTTGGCTTTTTAAAGAAGATAATGCTTGTTCATAATGTTTTGAATCGATTGATTTTCATTCATTGTATTCGCCTCTTTTTCTTTACTATCATTAAAGCATTTTTTAACACAAAAATGAAAGCCTTTTCATTTTTCTATATATGCATTCACATTTTCTTCAACAACTGAAAAAGGAGCAGGTCCGCTTTTTAGAATACTTTCATGAAATTGTTTTGGATCAAATTCATCTTTTAATTTTCGTTTTGCTTCTTGTTTTAAATTTAATATTTGTACACAACCTACATAATACGATAAGAAAGATGTAGGATTCGCTTGAATTTGGTTATAGACTTCTTCTATATTTTCTAACATCAATCCTTGTTCTTCCATAAAAGAAGCACAACGCTCTACATCCCATCCTTCATAATGAATTCCTATATCCATTAACGCAATAATACAGTTTTGGTATACATTTAGATTCTGCATCAATTGTGCTTGTTCTGGCGTTAACGTATCTAAATATGATAACGCATAATTTTCTACATATGTCGCATAACCTTCTGTATATCCTAGAAACGATGGGCAAAGCTTATCCCAATTTGTCATTCCATTTTCATATTGATATGCGATTTGATACATATGACCTGGTATACCTTCATGTGCTACTGTCGAAAATGTTTCTAATGCTTGTAAGTGGTTCGTATCTTGAAGTGTATTGATACGAATTTGTTTCGGTTGACTCGCATCCAATGGAGGAATATTGAAATACGCCGCGATGCCTGTCGCCGCAAGATCTGGGGCAATCGGTTGCACCTCATAATTCAATGCTTGTACTTTAGGAAAATCATTTTGAATTTGTTGATTTAAATCTTCTAACATCATTTCATATGATGTATATTCCGTTGTCATCGTACCATTCATATACGCTTTTGCGACTTCTTCATGACTCAATAATTCTTGAGCCGCGTAAATCGATGTATATGCACAATCTTCTAATTGTTTTTGAATATCTTTGATGGAAATATCTAGCCCGGTAGCTTCTTGAACCATAATCTCATAATATTCTTTTCCATCTTCTAAAAAACAAAGTCCGTTTTCATTATTTTTGGCAGGATCTAAGTCATTCATGCCATCAATTATATCTTGATAAGCCCCAATAAAAGACGTTTCAAAAACTTGTTTGATCTCATTTTGATAAGATTGCAAAAGTACAGGATCTAATGAAAGTCGATCGATACTTGAAAATAACCCTTTTAATACCCCACTATCGTCTTTGGCATCAATAATTCCTTGACAATACGATTTAACACTTTCAATATCAATCATCAATGTTCCTTCTTGTTCTTGTGTCTTGACATATGACAATAAACTTTGCACATAGGGACGAATCGTAGTAATCATTTGGATGACATCTTTGATGTCTTGTTCATTGCGTATCGACCAATCCGCTAATAATGTAGGCAATTGAACATGAATCCCAGACATAGAATCAAATAGACGTTCCATATCATCAAATTTCGCTTGTGTATATCCTTGATTCACCTCTAACATAAATGCATATTTATCATATGACTCTTGTTGTGATTTAGAGAGAGCTTCTCGATCAAATCGTTGAAATTCTTTTTGTGCTTTTATAAATTCTTTTCGATTTTCTTTAAAAGAATCTTCTGTTAAAAGAGGAGATATCTCAATCACAGTTTCACTTGGATCGATCCCATAAGTAGATGGATCTTCTAAAAATGTATGTAGATTCAAATAACTCGCTTCCATATACTCTTTAAAATCGTTTTCTAAGAACGCATCAAATTGTTCTTGTTGCTGGGGATCTTGAATAATCTTTGTACTACAACCTGTTAAAGAGATCGCAATCCCAAGACAAGTTGTAAGAATGATTTGTTTACGCATAAATACAGGTCTCCTTGTTTTCTTTTCTTTATTGTAACAAAAAAACCTCTTATAAAAGAGGTTAGATTCCTGTTAATTGATGAAAAATATGTTGTGCTGCAATAGCTCCATCATTTGTCGCTGTGACCACTTGTCGTAATTCTTTTTGAATGATGTCTCCTGCCGCATAAATACCTTTGACTTTTGTCTGCATATGTTCATCCACGATGACATATCCTCTATCATCTAATACTGGCAAGTCTTTTAACGCATCACTCATTGGATCTTGCCCTACATAAGGGAAGATTCCTTGACAAGCTACTTCTTGTGTTTCATGTGTATCCACATGTTCTAAAATAATCTTTGTGACTTTTCCATTTTCACTCACAATTTCTTTTGGGATATGTTTTGTGATGACTTCAATTTTATCATTTTTAGAAATTTGTTCTTGAATTTGTTTTTCTGCGCGGAATACATCTCTACGAATCACAATCGTTACTTTCTTAGCGAACTGTGTTAAATACAAAGATTCTTCTAAAGCAGAGTTACCGCCACCAATGACGACTACTTCTTGATCTTTAAAGAAAGCACCATCACAAACTGCACAGAATGAAACACCACGACCAATATTTTCTGCTTCTCCTGGTACTTGTAAAAGTCTTTCTTTTGTTCCCGTCGCAACGATAACAGCTTTGGCTTCAATTACTGTACCATCATCTAAGGTTACGTTTTTATCCGCATCCACTTTTACCACATTTCCATAAGCATATTCTGCACCAAAAGATGTCGATTGTTCAAACATCGAAAGGGCAAGATCTGCACCTGGTAAACTTTTTACACCTGGATAGTTACTGATTTCAAATGTTTTAATCAACTTCCCTCCCGGTGCTCCATTATCTAATAATAAAGTTTTTAATCCTGCTCTTGAAGCATAAACACTCGCACTCATTCCTGCTGGTCCTGCTCCTACAATTACCAAATCGTATTGTCGCTCCATGCTCGTTCCTCCTTGCATATATCAATTAATTCTTTTAAATCATCAATCATGCGACAAGGTTTTTCTTTTTCCATAGCAGCTCTTTGAGTAGAATCTACACCATATCCAATAGAATAAGCTGCCATGTTTTTTGCCGCAATAATATCTGCCGCATTGTCGCCGATATAGACTACGTTGTCATGACCATTGTGCAACAAACCACATGCTTTTAACAAGCCAGATGCACTCGGTTTCGGTTCAGGAATATCTTCTTTTCCTAAAACCACATCAAAATAAGCCCCTAAACCTGAAAATTGTAATCCTTTTTGAACAACACGTATACGCTTATTCGAAATAATGGCCATTGGATATCCTGCTTTTGATAAAGCCTCTAATGTTTCTTTCGCATGTGGCATTGGTTTTACATATTGATCGTGTAACTGTAAATTAATTTCTTGATACCGTTCAATCAAACGAGGAATTTCTGATTCTTTAAAATATCGTGCAAAGCTAGCTTCCAAGGGCGGACCAAAAAAGCTATATAATTCTTCTTGTGAAAGTACATATCCTGGTTTTGCTTCTTGGAAAACTCTTCTGAATGTTTCAAAGATCAATGGTTGGCTATCCACTAAAGTTCCATCAAAATCAAAGAGTAACACTGGCTTTTTATACCCATGAAACATTTTATGGAAGATGCCAATCAATCCTAAAACACCGATGATAATCAATGCGATGGAAACAAGTTGAGAAACACGAAAAGATCCTAACATCAATGAATCTGTACGCATACCTTCTACAATTAAGCGACCAATACCATACCAGATCATATACATAAAGGCACAATCGCCTCTTTTTTTATAGAAATATTTTCTAAAGATCCATACGATAAAAATAAACCCTAAGATATCAATCATACTTTCATAAAGAAAGGTTGGCGCTCGAAAAGCACCATCAATAAACATTTGATTTTTGATAAATGTTGGAAAATGGGTGTAAAAACTTTCAGGAACAATCTTACCAAATGCTTCTTGGTTCATAAAATTCCCCCAACGGCCTAATCCTTGTGCGAGTAGAACACAAGGCATGATAAGATCCGCCATACGAAAAGGATCAATCTTGTGATATTTAAAGTAAAAATAGCTAAATATCGTACCCGCAATCAAGCCACCATAAATCGCAAGTCCTCCATGCCAGATGGCGATGATCTCACTAGGATTTTGAGAATAATAATCCCATTGAAAGATTACATAATAGAATCGAGCTCCTAAAATACCAATGAACATCACAGGAAATAAATAATTATCTAAAATTTCTGTGCTATAGCCCCATTTTTTCATTGTATTTTGACATATTTTATATCCGATCAAAGCACCCGATAAAATAAATGCAGCATACCACGTAAGCCGAAATGGACCTAAGACCAAGATTGTCTGCATATCAGGAAATAGTTGCATCGTCTTCCTCCTGATTCTTTTTGATTTGAGCTATGACGCGTTCTTCAAAATCTTTTGCGGAATCAAATCCTTCTTTCAACAATAAGAAATTGGTCACCGCTGTTTCAATAATCGTCGACATAGGTCGTCCCATACTCACAGGAATTCTTAGTTTTAAGATCTTGATTCCTAGAATTTCTGAATATTCTTTTTCTTCAATTCCTACGCGATCATATTCAACGCTATCATCAAAAGGTTCCAATTGAATTTGAAATTGAATTTCTGTTTCATGAGTAAATGCACCAATCCCAAACATTCTTCCGACATTAATGATCCCAACACCGCGTAGTTCCATAAATCCTTCTAACATTTTTGGTGTACGTCCAATCAATGAGTTATGAATTCGATAACAATCAATCCGATCATCCGCGACCAATTGATGTCCTCTTTTGATTAACTCTAAGGCCACTTCACTTTTTCCCATGCCTGAATTTCCAGTAATCATGACACCGACACCATGAATACGCATAAGCTCGCCATGTAAGATGATAGAACGTGCCAATCGTTCATCTAAGAAATTAGTGATGTTGACAATGGCCGTACTTGTTTTTTGATCCGTTTCAAAAATCGGAAAATTTTTTCGTTGCGCAATTTCTTTTAAAATCTCTGGACATGTATGTCCATGAGCCACCAAAATGGCTGGAGTATCTTCATTGGTCAAGAATTCAAAGATTCTTCTTTGAGAAATCTCATCCATCTTTTCTTCGATATATCCTATTTCTTTATCCCCCAATACGATCAATCGTTGCGCTTGTGTATCTTGAAAATACCCAACAAGTTCTAAACCTGGTCGATTGGTATCTGGCAAATATACTTGTCTTTGAAAGGATTGATTATCTCCTGTAACCACCTTCCATTTAAATTTTTGTAGTAAATCTAACACTCGTACAATAGCCATGTCATCACTTCCTTTCCAATAAAGGCTTCAAATATTGTCCTGTATAACTTGCTTGGCATTGTGCTACTTTTTCTGGTGTACCTTGTACTAGAACTGTCCCACCATTTTGTCCTCCTTCTGGACCTATATCAATAATTTCATCCGCACATTTGATCACGTCTAAATTATGTTCAATCACAAGTACCGTATCCCCATGATCCACAAGTCGTTGCAAGACTTCGATCAATTTATTGACATCATCACTATGAAGACCTGTTGTCGGCTCATCTAAGACAAAGATCGTCTTTCCTGTCGCCTTTTTTTGTAGCTCACTTGCCAATTTAACACGTTGTGCTTCGCCTCCAGATAACGTTGTCGCACTTTGTCCTAACTTAATATAAGAAAGACCTACATCATATAAAGTTTGTAGCTTATGTCGAATCTTTGATACATTTTCAAAGAAAGATAACGCTTCTTCCACTGTCATATCTAAGACATCCGCAATGGTTTTCCCTTTATATTTTACTTGTAAAGTTTCTTCATTATATCTTGATCCATGACATTGATCACATGGCACATAGACATCTGGTAAAAAATGCATCGAGATCTTCAAAATCCCATCACCTTGACAGGCTTCGCAACGACCCCCTTTTACGTTAAAAGAAAATCTTCCTTTATCGTATCCTAACATCTTTGCTTCTTTGGTTTGAGCGAATAAATCACGAATATCGTCAAATACACCTGTATATGTTGCCGGATTGCTTCGTGGTGTTCTACCAATCGGATCTTGCGCAATTTCAACAATTTTATCGATATTTTCTAATCCTTGAATTTCTTTACAAGCCCCTGTTTTGATGCGTACGCGTCCTAAGGCATTTTGAATCCCATGGGTCAATACTTCTGTTACTAGTGAAGACTTTCCGCTTCCTGATACACCTGTCACAACCGTAAAAGTCCCTAATTTGATTGAAACAGTCACATTTTTTAAATTGTTTTGAGAAGCTTTTACGATCTTTATTTTTTTACCATTGCCTTTTCGTCGACTCGTTGGCACCGCAATCTTTTTACGTCCACTTAAATAAGCCCCTGTTAATGACTTTTCATTTTCCATGATTTCTTGAGGGGTTCCTTGGGCCACAATCTGCCCTCCATGCATGCCTGCACCAGGACCAACGTCTACGATATAATCACTAGCTCTCATCGTGTCTTCATCATGTTCAACGACAATCAATGTATTACCTAGATCACGCATATCTTTTAAAGCACCGATCAGTTTATCATTATCTCTTTGATGTAAACCAATGCTTGGTTCATCTAAGACATACATTACCCCTGTTAATTTTGAACCAATCTGTGTTGCGAGACGAATACGTTGTGCTTCGCCTCCCGATAAAGTCGATGCCAAGCGATTTAAAGTTAAATAACTTAAACCGACATGATTTAAAAATTCTAAACGATTTTTTATTTCTTTGATGATCAAATGCGCAATCTTTTCATCTTTTTCAGATAACTGCAGTTGATCCATAAATGTATAAGCTTCTTCAATGCTCATGCAAGTCCATTCATAAATGTTTTTACCACCCACTTGTACGCTCAATGCTTGTTCATTAAGTCGTGCGCCATGACAAACAGGACATTCACTATCAGTGATAAAAGAAGCATACCATTCTCTAGAAAAAGAAGATGTTGTTTCTCTAAATCGTCTTTCAATTAATGTACAAACCCCTTCGATATATTCTAATTTATTCATGATATTCCCTGAACGAGAAGATAATGTATAGCGAATCGGTTCTTTGGATCCATATAATATGATATCCATCGATTTTTTATCTAAATCTTGGATTGGACAATGTTTATCAATATGATAATGATCCAACAAGACTTCAAATTTTTGCCATTCTAAATTTTCCGAATTGACCACATTTTTATAATATCGAATGCCTCCTTGGGCAATGGATAACGAAGGATCTGGAATCAGTAAATCCAAGTCCACTTTTTGTGTAACACCCAATCCTTTACATTCTGGACATGCTCCAAATGGCGCATTAAAAGAGAATAACTTGGGCTCTAATTTAGGAACCGAAAAACCACATACTTTACAAGCATAGTTGCTAGAAAATAGAATTTCTTCCTCTTTGGTCAAAAAGATGGCCAATCCATCTGCCAATCGTAATGCGGTTTCTAATGAGTCATGAAATCGAGATCGATCATTGTTCTTGACGATACGGTCAACAACGACATCAATCGAATGTTTTTTATTTTTTTCTAAAGTTTCAATGTCTTCTAAATAGACAATTTCACCATCCAAACGAATCCGGACATATCCATCTTTCATCAATTTTTCCAGTAAATCTTTATGCGTTCCTTTTTTCCCTTGCACCATAGGGGCTAAGATCGTGCAACGAGTCCCATCTGGAAATGTCATAATCTTATCAATCATTTCTTTGATCGTATTTCCAGTAATGGGTTCATGATGTTTTGGACAATACGGTACGCCAATACGTGCATACATCAATCGCAAATAATCATAAATTTCTGTTACCGTTCCTACCGTAGATCGCGGATTGTTTGATGTTGTCTTTTGATCAATCGCAATGGCTGGAGACAGTCCTTCAATTTGATCGACATCTGGTTTTTCACTATTGCCTAAAAATTGTCTTGCATAGGCAGATAATGATTCCATATATCGTCTTTGGCCTTCCGCATAGATCGTATCAAAAGCCAATGAGGTCTTTCCACTCCCAGAAACACCCGTCATAATCACAAGTTGATTTCGAGGAATCGAAACATTAATATTCTTTAAATTATTCTCACGGGCCCCTTTAATAGTGATATATTTATGTTCCATATTTTTCCTCCTCTTGAGTCTATATTATAACTGAAAACACAAAAAAAAGCAGAATAATCTGCTTAATCCATCATAGTTTGAGGACAATCTATATGAAGATGTGCATATGCTTTTGAGGTTGCGATACGTCCTCTTGGTGTACGATTAATAAAGCCAATTTGAAGCAAATATGGTTCATATACATCTTCCAATGTCATAGGTTCTTCACCAATACTAGACGCAATCGCTTCTAAACCTACAGGTCCCCCTTGGAAACGTTCGATGATACCTCTAAGGTATTTATGATCGACCGCATCAAGTCCCAAATGATCTACTTTCAATCGATCCAAGGCATCTTGTGCCACTTCTAAAGAAATATCTCCTTCATTATAGACTTGTGCAAAGTCACGAACACGACGAAACAATCGATTAGCGATACGTGGTGTACCACGAGAACGCAAAGCCACTTCTTGGATTGCTTGTGAATCAATATGCGTATCCATAACCCGTGCCGTTCTTTCTACGATTTTTGATAGATCTTCGATATCATAATATTCTAATTGACTCGTAATCCCAAAGCGATCTCGCAAAGGTGCACTTAAATCTCCTGCTCGTGTGGTTGCTCCTACCAATGTAAAAGGTGGTAAAGTAAGGCGAATACTGTGCACTGTCGCTGAATCTTTTCCGACCACGATATCTAAACAATAATCTTCCATGGCTGGATATAAAACTTCTTCCACTTGTTTTGGCAATCGATGAATCTCATCAATGAATAAGACATCACCTGCTTCTAAAGTCGATAAAATAGCCGCAAGGTCACCACTTTTTTCAATCGACGGTCCACTTGCTGTCTTTAGATTTCCGTTCATTTCATGCGCTAAAATATAAGCCAACGTCGTTTTTCCAAGTCCTGGTGGACCATATAATAAAACATGATCTAAAGCTTCTTGTCTTTGTTTTGCGGCCGCAATAAATACTTTTAAATTTTGTTTTAAATCTTTTTGTCCAATATATTCTTGTAAAGAAGAAGGACGTAATGTTTTTTCAAACCCATCACTAGATTGAGCATGGGCATCCATTGTTCTAGATTCCAAATTTATACCCCGTTTCTTTTTGCCAAATACGCTAATGACATTCTTAACATATCATCCACTTGTAAATCATCTCTTGAAGCAAATTCTTTTTTTACTCCATTCAATTGTGCTGGTTTATATCCTAGTGCCATCAATGCTTCCTGTGTTTCTTTCCATGCAGGATTTTCTTGAATACTTTCTTCTGTTTGAAGTTGTACAAATTTACCTTTTAGATCCAAAACCATTTGACTGGCTGTTTTATTGCCAATGCCCGGCAATGCTTTTAATCGTTTGATATCTTCATTTTCAATGGCCTCTATCATTTCTTTTCCCGAGCATACGCCTAACATCGTCAATGCGCTTTTGGGACCAATCCCTTTGACATTGATCAAACGCATAAAAACTTCGTAATCTTCTTCATGAACAAATCCATATAGTAATATCGCATCTTCTCGTACATGTTGATATGTATATAAAAATAACGAATCTCCTAATTTATATTGTCCACTACGATTCACAAATACTTCATAGCCTACTCCTTGTACATCAAGCACAAGGGATTCTTGACGGATCAACCGTACGATTCCTTGAACAAACGCTATCATATATTTCCTCTTTTCAATATGTGCATTATATCATAACTTCTTATACTCCTATTCATTCTCCCTATAAAAAAAGAGATATTTCTATCTCCTTATTGTTCAATTAAATGAAGTAACTCTAATAATCGATTGAGATCTTGTTCATCTTCATAATGAATCGAAACTGAATGTGTAGAAATAGATACTGAAGTTTGAAAAAACTCTTCTAATTTTGTTTTTGCCTCTTTGACATAAATATCCACTTCAGGTTTCGGTTCTTTTTTCTTATTGGTTAAATCTTTGACTTGTTGTTCCACTTTACGAACAGACAATCCTTCATCAATTGCTTTTTTTGCCAATTGACGAATTTGTTTTTCATCTTTTAATCCCAATAAAGCACGAACATGTCCCATCGATAATTGTTTATGAATGACATACTCTTGAACATCTTCTGGTAATTTTAATAAACGTAATGTATTGGTAATATGTTCTCTTGATTTTCCCACACGATGCGCCAATTGTTCTTGCGTATAATGCAAGCGATGAATCAATTTTTCATACGCACGTGCCTCTTCAATTCCATTCAAGTTTTCTCTTTGAATATTTTCAAGAAGAGCAATTTCCATCATTTCTTGATCATTCATTTCGACAATGATCGCTGGAATTTCAGAAAGTCCTGCCAATTTAGAAGCACGTAAACGACGTTCTCCTGCGATTAAATCATAACCTTGTACACTTTTTTTCACCAAGATTGGTGTAAATACACCATGTTGTTGAATGGATTGACTCAATTCTTGTAACGCATCATCATCAAAAACAGTACGTGGTTGATATGGATTGGGTCTGATTTCATCGACTGCGATTTTCATCTGTTCTTGACGTTCTGTACTGACTTCTCCATTTTGAATGTCTTCTAATAATTTAGAAACATCTTGTCCAAAAATATTCGATAGACCACGTCCTAAACGTGCATTATCGTTTTTATCCATGTCTATTCCCCATTTCTTTTCAAGAATTCTTTAGTAAATTCTTTATATGCATGTGCACCTGCACAATCTGGTTCATATTCAAAAATTGATTTGCCACGACTTGGAGCTTCTGATAATCTGATATTTCTTGGAATCGAATTTTGATAAACAAATTCTCCAAAATTTTGTCGGATTTCTTTAGAGACTTCAACGCTCAAACGAGTGCGAATATCAAACATCGTCATCAATACACCTTCGATCGTTAATTTCGGATTATAAAGCTTTTGAACCAAAATAATCGTTGTCATCAATTGGGTGATTCCTTCTAATGCGTAATATTCACATTGAACAGGAATCAAAACGCTATCTGCTGCCGTTAACGCATTGGTGTTCAATAAACCTAATGAAGGTGGACAATCAATTAGAATATAGTCATATTTGTCTCGTATCGGTTCTAAACTTTTTCTTAATACCGATTCTTTCCCATGTTCTAATTTATCCATGACTAAATCAGCTCCCGATAAATTATAGTCCGATGGAATAATATCGATTGTTGGTAATACTTTATGAAACACTGCTTCTTCAATTGGAAGCTCTTCAACCAAAACCGAATACATCGTTGGTTGTGTCTTGGCTTGTAATGCCAAAAATCCTTGGGTCGCATTGCCTTGAGGATCTAGGTCAATCAACAATACTTTTTTTCCTTCATATGAAAGCGCACTAGCTAAATTCATCGATGTCGTTGTTTTCCCGACACCACCTTTTTGATTTGAGATTGCGATTACCTTTGACATATTTTATCCTCCAATCGGTCTTTTCTTAATTTGTCCATATACTCTTGGATATTTTTTAGGTGTTGACCTTACTTTCTTAAAATAATAATTGATCCGTTTTGCGGGCCCTACATCGAATGTTTCTTCTTTGATGCATTCAATACCTAAAACACGCATTGCTTCTTGCGCTTCCGCAAATTCTTCTTGACCTTGTTTTCCTTTTAACGCGACCATCATTCCATTGATTTTCACAAAGGGAACACATAGTTCTAGTAAGATGGGTAAACGTGCTACTGCTCTAGCACTCACCACATCAAATGATTCCCGATGATCTTTGGCATGATCTTCTGCTCGCGCACAGATAATTTGAACATTATCAAGTTGTAGTTGTTGTACCACTTCTTGTAAGAAGCGACACCGCTTTTGTAAAGGTTCAATTATGGTCAATGAGATTGATGGATTGACAATCTTTACAGGAATACCCGGAAATCCAGCCCCACTGCCTACATCACACAAGGATTGAAATTCCAAATGCGCAAAAGGAACGATAGAATCATAAAAATGTTTTTCCCAGATTTCTTCTTCCTCGGTGATTGCGGTTAAATTCATTTTTTCGTTCCATTCGATCAAACACTTCATATATGTTTCAAACTGCGCACACTGTCTTTCATCAATTGTGATTCCTAGTGTTTTACATTGATCTTGAAATTGTTGTTTATTCATAAGTTATATTCTCCGTGTGTTTCATTATACCACACTTACCTAACAAGACCATCTATAGAATATCAAATATTATGACATTATTTATGTCATATTTAAATAATCGTTCTATGGTATAATAAATGGCGTAGAAAAGGAGACCGTTATGGATTCAAATACATTACTTGAAGTTTTTTATGAAAACGATATTGCGAATAAATTATTACCCTTTCGACAAGCCATGTGCTGTTATCGATGCGCGGTCATGGAAATCGAAACCAAATTTAAAGTTTTAAACGAACAATTTTCACTACATTATGATCGAAATCCTATTGAATCCATTCATACAAGAATTAAATCTGAACAAAGCATCTTAGAAAAAATGAAGCGAAAAGGATTTGATATGACAATCGAATCCATGGAAAAAAATATTTTTGATATCGCCGGCATTCGTGTTATCAGCTCTTTTCAAGATGATATTTATGCGTTAGCCGACTTATTGATCCAACAAGATGATGTTCGCTTGATTCAAAAAAAAGACTATATCAAAAATCCGAAACCGAATGGATATCGAAGCTTGCATCTAATCGTTGAGATTCCGATTTTTTTGGCCAATGAAAAAAAATGGGTCAAAGCAGAAGTTCAATTTCGTACCATTGCGATGGATTTTTGGGCAAGCCTAGAACATAAACTTCGTTATAAAAAAGATCTACCTCAAGAGCGTTTAGATGATATCAATGATGAATTAAAAAATTGCGCTGATATTTGTGCGTTGCTCGATCATAAAATGTCAGATATTCGTAATGATCACTAGAAGAGGTTTTCATCATGATCTATACCCTTACTTGTAATCCATCCTTAGACTATGTGATCCAAGTGGATCAATTTCAACCTGGAATCATCAATCAAACAAAATGTGAAGACATCTATCCTGGTGGAAAAGGAATCAATGTTTCCATTGTTTTATCAAACTTAGGTTACCAAAGCATTGCCCTAGGTTTTATTGCGGGATTTACTGGAAAAGAAATTGAAGAACGTTTACAACGTTTTCACATCAAAACCAATTTTATTCCTGTCAAAGAAGGATTATCTCGAATCAATATCAAATTAAAATCAGATGAAGAAACAGAGATTAATGGGATGGGCCCAAATATTCAACAAGAAGATCTTGATCGCTTATTTCATCAAATTGATCAATGTACCTACGATGACATCTTAGTAATTTCTGGTAGCATTCCTCATACTTTACCCAATACTTTCTATGAACAGATTATGGATCGAGTATCTAGTAAAAATATGAAAGTTGTTGTCGATGCGACCAATTCCCTATTGATGAATGTATTGAAATATCGTCCTTTTTTGATCAAACCCAATCATCATGAGCTTTCTGAAATGTTCCAAACAAAGATTCAAACACAAGAAGATGCGATTCTCTATGCCAAAAAGCTACAGGAAATGGGCGCTCAAAATGTAATTGTTTCAATGGCTGAAAAAGGAGCTATCTTTGTAAGCATGAATGGTTCCATCTATCAAAGCAAAGCCCCAAAAGGACAAGTCATCAATTCTGTAGGTGCCGGTGATTCTATGATTGCTGGTTTCTTAGCCACTTATTTAGAAACCCATGATGAATATCAAGCTTTTCTACAAGGCATATATGCTGGAAGTGCGACCGCCTTTCATACAGGGTTAGCTACAAAAGAACAAATCGAAGAAGTAAAAAAGAGCACAACGTAGTGCTCTTTTATAATAGATCATGAATACATTGAATGATCCTTTGTATATTTTTACCATCTTGTAATGGCATAAATTTTTGTTTAAATCGAGGAAGTTTTGATGTATCTAAAGCATATACAGCCCGTAAAACTTCTTGTTCATCATGACAAATTGAACCAGGAAAATCTCGTTTTAAATCTAAGTTAAAACCAATTGTCTTTCCATACTCCTCTTCATCTGGAACAAAGGCAATCATTGGTTTATTCAATAAAGAATAATCAAAAATAATCGAAGAGTAATCACTGATCAAACAATCACTAACCGCAAATAATGTATATAGATCTTCTTGATGACAATCTATCGCTTTTTGAGAATCAATTTTTATATCACTCAATAAAGGATGAAATTTATACAAAAGAATATATTCTTGTAGTTCATTTTCAATGTTCTCATAATGAAATGGAATACTTTTTAAGCCATCAATGATATTCCCTCGAAATGTTGGCGCATATAAAATAATCTTTTTCCCAATACATTGCGGATATTTTTGATAAAACGCTTCTTTTTTTTGATTCAATTTCTTTTGATCAAATAAAACATCTGTTCTTGCCATGCCAGTCACATGAACTTGATCTTCATGGACATCAAAGGAAGAGGCATAAATAGGTTTCCAGTATGGAGAATTGGCTAAGATCGCATCATAATTATGAATTGGATATTGTCGTTTGATTTCGTTTCCAAATTTTTTTACTGCACCGCAAGCATGCCAAACTTGTAATACCTTGGTATTCTTTGGCTTACAATGACTAATCACATAATTATTATCATTTAAAATCACCAAAGCACTTTTCTTATAAAGTACAACTTGTTTTAAGCAGTTTAAAAAATATTGAAAATCACCCCATAAATTCTTTTTAAAGACCATAAGATTATAATCAAGGCGATACATTCCTTCTTTTTTCAAAGCTTCATCAATATAAAAGAAATCACTCGTTAAATGATCTTGAGTTAAAGAGACAAATGTGATCCGTAAAGGATCTTGTTGAACCCAAAACGTACAAAGATCTACAATTTTTAAAAAGAAATTTAAAATCAGTTTTTGAAGGCCCATATCATTGCCCCTCTCTGTACAAAATATCAACGACACGCTTTGCGGCCTGTCCATCATCTAAATTATTAAATCGTTTTCTGAACGCATCCATTTTTTCTTGATCAAAATAATGAGCTTGTACAGCTTTTAATAGATCTTCTTCTTTTTCATAGATTGATCCTGGAAGATCTTGATAAATATCAAGATAAAAACCTCGTAAATCTTTAGCATATGATTCTATATCATACATATAAAAATAAATCGGTCGATTTAAAATCGCATAATCAAAGAAAACACTTGAATAATCCGTGATCAAACAATCACTGATCACATAGAGTTCATTGATTTCTGCACTGGCTGGAATGGAAATCAAGAAATCTTGAAGGTTTGGATCATTTTCAAAGGTATTGATGATCAAATAATGTGGTTTGAATACAACGACATATTCATTCGATAACATTTCTTTCCATCGATAAAAATTGGCTTGTAGTTCAAATGTATAACCAGCTGCCACATAGGAATTATCTCGCCATGTTGGTGCATATAAAATGACTTTCTTATCTTTTGGTACATGAAACTTTTGGCGAATGGCTTCTTTTTCTTTTTCGCTCGCATTGACGATAAAGTCATTTCTTGGATACCCTGTTTCAATCAATTTTGATTCTGGTACACCAAAGGCATGAGGAAACACTTGCGTACAAAACGCATTTGGACTAATCATATAATTATAACGAGCGACATCAATATCATATGAATGGCACATTTGATCATAGGTGATTGCGGAACGATAAAATGTCGTATCTTCACTCACATCTATATCATGCGCCAAGCGTTTTAGTGGTGTTCCATGCCAAGTTTGTAAATAAATTTGTTCTGGTTTCTTACAAATATACGTTGGCATCTTACAATTGATGACCCAATATTTTGCTTTTGAAAGATAATAAAAATAAGGAAGACTAAAATATTCATGCACCTGTGCATCTTCAATTTGAATATTCTTTTGTTGATGATTTTTGATAAACCAAATAAAACGATAGCCTTTCCATCTAGGATCTTTTTTCATTTGTTCATAAATCGCTCTTGGATTATCTGAATACCCTCGACCATGGAAAGAAATAAAAATGACTAATTGATCATCCACTCTCACCAAACGATATGTCAATTTATAAAGAATTCTTATGACTTTACTCGCCCATCGTTTGAGCGTTCGCATGATCTTCATTGACATGTTCATCCTCCTTTTTTCAAAAAACCGTTCCCTTAGAACGGTTTATTTCCATACTTCTTTTACAATTTTTTCACTAGCATGTCCATCATCAAAACAACAGAAACGATCATAGAATTCATCATATCGTTCTTGGTATTCAGCTTGGACTTCATCAATATGCTCAATGGCTTGTACAACTTCTTCACTTGTATAAAGAAGTGGACCTGGCACTTCTGTTTCCATATCGATATAGAAACCTCTTAATTGATTTTTATATTTATCAATATCATATGTATAGAATAAAACAGGTCGTTTTAAATTCGCAAAATCAAAGAATACACTAGAGTAATCAGTAATACAAATATCACTGATCAAATAGATTTCACTAATATCATCATATTTACTTAAATTGAAGACAAAATCTTCCAATCCTGTCGTATCAATTTGATCCGCAATATAGTGATGTGTTCTTAAAATCAATACATATTCATCCGATAAACGTTCTTTTAAGAGTTGTAAATCTAAGGCAAGTGTGAATTTATATTCCCCTTTGCCATAATGTTCATCATCTCTCCATGTTGGTGCATAAAGAATCGTCTTTTTATGTTCTGGAATGCCTAATTTTTGTTTCAGATCTTTGGCAATTTGTTCTTTATTCGGATCATATAAAATATCATTTCGAGGATATCCATGTTCTAGCATCTTGCCTTCATACATAAAACAACTTCTAAATGTTTTTGAAGAGAATGGATTGGCACTGACCAAATAATCCCATTCTTGACGTTGACGATAAAATTGTTGTTTATATTTTGGTGATGCACTTGTCACTTCTTCTTGATCAAACACCAATCGTTTCAATGGTGTTCCATGCCATGTTTCCACAAAAACTTGGCCTTCTCTTTTTCTAAACCATAATGGCTGACGCACATTAAAGACAAAATATTTACTAACTGCTAAATAATAAGCATATTGAAAAGAAAAACGTTTTACAACTTTAGCGCCATAAGGCACTGGATGTCCATCATTTAAGGCCCAAACAAATGTATATTGGTTTCCATAATGTTTTGCCAAATATTCATAAATATATTTTGGACTATCGCTATAATTTTTAGCCATAAAGCTTTCAAACAAGATTACGTTTTCTTGGATCGGTTTTTTGGAGAAAATATGATAGTATGCTAGCTTATACCAGACATTTTTATTTTTTAACATACGATACATTTTCTTTAGACCCAATTTATTTCGAATCCGTTTTTGTACATCTTGTAAATTATCTTGCATCAAAGATTGAATCATCTTTTGATCATTTCTAGAGAATGTATCAATGACATCAGGACGTACTTCTTTGATTGTCGGTTGAATTCTTTTAAAATATGTCGTACGCCATTCTTCCTCTTTACTTCGACGAATTCGTTTGGCCATACGAGTCACGAAATACGAAACAATCTTGCGATCTAAACAATAACGAATGATTCCTTCTTCTTGAATCAAGTTTCTTGTATACTCAACAGCCATACAACGTTCTTCAAAACGATGCTCATTTTCTTCTTGTTGTAGAGCCGGTTCATTGATTGGATCATTATGTTTTCTTTTTACATAAATCGCTTCTTCAACCCCATGCGCTGTTTCCATTTTTTCAAGTGCTGGGCATAAAAATGTCATATCGCTGTAATAACGGAAACCTGGTTGAAAAAATAAACGATGTTTACGTACAAATTCTCGATGGTATAAAGAACCTAATACCGTAAAAGTACGAATGCCTTTACGATTTTCAAATAAAGTAAAGATGGCTTGTGTTTGTTCTTCTTCCATGGAACTTGGACAATGCGTCAAAAACTCTTGATATCGCTTTTGACGTTTTTGATCTCTTTCTTCTAAAGTATCTTCATCGACTTCTTTATTTTCAATCTTTTGTAGATAATTCAACTTATTATTCCAAGTATGATGAACCATGCCATAAACGATGTCATAATTCTTATCCATATTTGATATTAATTTTTGAAAGGTATCTTCTAAAATATAATCATCACTATCTAAAAAATATAAATATGAACCTTGTGCTTCTTGAATCCCTAAATTTCGACAAGCCGCAACACCACTTTGTGATTCTGGTAGATCAAAAACTTTCATATCAAAAAGATCTGCATATGTTTCAATCAGATCTTCGATATCTTCTTGTGGATGGTCCAATATCAAAAGCACTTCGAAATCTCGAAATGTACTTTGTGCTAGATTTTCTAAGCATTCTTTTAAATAATGTCGATATTGATAAAAAGGAATAATGACACTGATCGTATGCATATTACCCTTTTAATTCCTCTTTGATTTGTGTAGAAGAAATCCCTTCTGTACGTGGTAGATAAACAACTTCACAGTATTCTTTCAAGAAATCAAATTTTCCTTTCCAATCGTCTCCCATGACAAAAACATCGACATTGTATTTTAAAACGTCTTGAACTTTTTGTTCCCAACAAGTTTCTGGAATTACTTTATCAACATATTTGATAGCTTCTACGATAGCCATACGATCGGTATCTTTGATTTGGCATACTTTCCCTTTTGAATTCCAATTGAAATCATCTGTAGAAACCGCAACGATCAAATAATCTCCTAATTCTTTCGCTCTTTTTAATAAATTTAAATGGCCTACATGAAATAAATCATAAGTTCCATATGTAATGACTGTCTTCACAACAATTCACTCCTTCTTTTTTTGGTTAAATTTTAGTATAATTTACATTTTTTTACAAATTTTATAGAGAAAACCAATGTTTTTTCGATTCTTCATGAATGATTCGATTTTGAAAATTCTTTTCTCGCTTCTTTTTTTTCTCTTTTTCGCTCAACGCGTTATACGCATCAACATATTCCGCATAATGATCACATACAGTATCAATATCACCGATTTCTTTCAATTGTCCTGCTTCAATCCATATCCCTGTATGACAAAATTTTCTAACTTGTCCTAAGGCATGAGAAATAAAGAAAATTGTTTTTCCTTCTTCATCACGAAGTTCTTGCATGCGTTTCATACACTTTTGTGCAAATCCTTTATCTCCTACAGATAAAGCTTCATCGACAATAAAAATATCAGGATCTAATGCCAAGGAAATAGAAAAACCAAGTCTTGATTTCATCCCGCTAGAATATTTTTTTACAGGTTGGTATAAAAAATCTCCTAATTCCGCAAATTCGATCACACCTTGTTTGATCTTTTCAATTTCTTTTTTCTTCAACCCTAATAAAGCACCTTTTAATTCAATATTTTCTTCTCCGGTTAACTGATTATTCAATCCTGTATTGATGGCGATCAAAGCTTGTTCTCCTTGAATATGCATCTTTCCACCATCATAATCAGAAATTCCTGCCAAAATGGTTGATAAAGTGGATTTACCAGATCCATTGGTGCCAAGAATTCCTACACAATCTCCCTTTTTAATTTCAAAATTAATATCTTTTAGCGCATAAAATCGTTGTCCCTTTTGATTTTTATGTCCTTTATTTTTTAATTGATAAATTTTAGAAACGCCTTCCATTTTTACCGCATACTCTGTATCTTGATAATCCATAGTTCCTCCTAAATCATATCAATCATTTTCTTTTTAAATTTCATCATTAGGACACTGCCAATCACAAATAAGATCAAGACTACTGCCCAAAAATAAATAGTTAGTGCTGGATGATGAAAGATCATCTTTTGATGAAAGATGACTTCACGATATCCTTGTACTACATAATGAACTGGATTTAATTTCATCACAAAGACGATCAATGGATGTCCAGCCCAACTTGTCACTGGAAATAAAACCCCAGATAAATACAATAACATACGCATCAAAGAGGTGATTAACTTCTTCACATCGCGCCAAATCATCGTTAAAACCGATGTGATCAATGCGATGGCTTCCACTAAAGCTACAGCACAAATCATATAATACAATAACCCAAACCAATACACATTCGGGGTATAACCATATAATAATAAAACAATAAAAGCCAAGATGAGCATGCATCCATGATTAAATAACTCTTTTAAAACAACGGTCATTGGCAATGTACTCACAGGAAATTTCATTTTGGTGATAACATTGATCTTTGAAAAAATAGCGCTGCACCCATGAACAATACAAGGTTGTATATACCACCAAGCACAAAAACCAACAACGACCCATGGTAAATAAGGAATGCCGTCTATATCATCTCTTCCCATAGCCAATCCAAAAACTAGATAAAAAGTAATGATCTGAATGGCTGGAGAAGCAAAATTCCAAAATAAGCCAAATTTAGAATCACGAATATCCGCTAATAGTTCATATTTCGCAATACAATAAATTCGATATATATTAGAAATATTTTCTTTTAACACATATTGAATACTTTTAAACATACGCTCTCCTTTAAAATCAAGTCTATTTTACCATACCCTTAGAAGGATAAAAGAAAAATCTGCATTTCTGCAGACTTTTAAACGCATTCTTCCTCCTTTCACTTTTTTATTGTATGAGAAAAAAGTGAATAAAAAGTGAAATTAATCTTCTTTATTTTTAGTAGATTCTGGAATATCTTCTAATTCTTCTTCGTCACCGTCTTCATCGATAGCGATGGAATCAGTATCAATTACACCTTCTGAGAATGTATGACGACTTCTAAAATCCCAAGCATTGCCTGGTAAATTTAAAAAGCGTCCATCAATTGATAAATCTGTATAGAATTGCGCAATATTATCTTCAAATTGCGTTTCATTAAAATCCATTTCTTTCGCAACTTGTGTCCACAATTGAATGAATGGCATAGATTCTTTATGATCTGATAATACATTATATGCGATTTCAATCATAGATTTTTTCATACTTGTTAAAACTCCTTTTACTACATTGATTCTACAGCTTCTACACCAATACAATCTAGCGCATTGGCAAGAACAATTTGTGTGGCTTTAACCAAAGCCAAACGTTGGCTCGATAAGTCTACATCTTCCATGTCGATAACTTTACAAGCATTATAGAAGCTATGGAACTTGCTCGCAAGGTTTTGAATATAATGACACATCTTATGTACTTGTCTTGTTTTTGCGGTTTCAATAATCACTTTGTTAAATTCCTGAAGTGATTTCATTAAGTCAATCTCTTTTTCATGCACCAATCGTTCAAAATGATCCGCAATTTCAATGCCTTGTACTTGTTTTTGAATAGAACACATACGTGCATGAGCATATTGTGCATAATACACTGGGTTATCATTTGATTTTTTCTTTGCCAATTCAATATCAAAATCTAAATGAGAATCCAACGCTCTTTGTACGAAGAAGTAACGTGCCGCATCCACACCAACGCTCTCACATAATTCATTGATCGTTGTTGCGTTTCCTAAACGTTTAGACATTTTAACTTCTTGTCCATCACTCACCAAACGAACCATTTGAATAATATCTACATACAAATGATCTGGATCATTTCCTAAAGCTTGCATACTTGCTTTTAAACGAGGAATATATCCATGATGGTCAGCTCCAAAGAAATCCACCAAAACATCATATCCTCTTTGATATTTATCATTATGATATGCGATATCTGGTACTAAATATGTATAAGATTCATCACTCTTTTTCAAAACACGATCTTTATCATCGTTAAATTTCGTAGTTTCAAACCAAAGAGCTCCTTCTTTTTCGTAAGTGTATCCTTCTTTTTTCAAAGTATCTAATACGACATCTACTTTTCCATCATCACGAATCGATTGTTCACTTGACCATACATCAAAATGAACACGATAATGATCTAAATCTTTTTTGATCTTATCTAATTCAAAACGAATTCCTTCTTTTCTGAAAAATTGAAGATTTTCAGGCGTTGGTTCTAAATATTGATTTGGATAATCTTTCGCCAATTGTTCCGCTTTTTCTTTGACATCTTGTCCTAAATATCCATCTTGTCCAATTTCTGTTTCAATGCCATGGGCTTGACGATATCTTGCGTTCAAAGATAAAGCAAGGTTGGTAATTTGATTTCCGGCATCATTTACATAATATTCACGAGTTACGTCATATCCCGCTTTTTTCATGATGCGTGCACAACTATCTCCCCATGCAGCTCCACGTGCATGCCCTAAGTGTAATGACCCGGTTGGGTTGGCACTTACATATTCCAAATTTACTTTGATCCCATTGGCTGGTTGTGTTCCATATGCTTCTTTTTTATCTAAAACTTCTTGGATTACGCTAGAAAAGCTATCTTTTGATAAAGTAAAGTTGATGAAACCAGGTCCAGCAATCTCAATTTTAGAAACGTGATCTCCTAAATTCATATGATCAATCAAACTTTGTGCGATCATTCTTGGATTTTGACGTAAAACTTTTGTCAACTGCATCGCCACATTGCTTGAAAAATCACCATGGTCTTTGTTTTTAGGTGTTTCAATCACAATAGAAGCAAGATCCAATTCATGTTCAAATGCGTTTTTTACGGCTTCTTGAATGCCTTCTTTTAATGTCATTTCAATGGACTTCATGATTTACCTCCTCAGGAAATA
>Kit_p2__coassemble_420_pt1 | contig 48797 bp, 42 predicted proteins | sample Kit_p2__metabat2_low_PE_059 | metagenome-assembled genome bin Kit_p2 | reverse complement strand
CATTCAATAGATGTAAAAAAAGCACGATTGATTCGTGCTTTTTAAGAATAATATTCTTTTATCTTATAGATGTAGAACGCGTTCTTTGATTTCTTGGGTACGTCCTTGGTTCCAAAATTGGGTTCCGATATATCCACAAGTTCTTCTGGCAACGTTCATTGTTTCTTGATCGGTATTTCCGCAATTTGGACATTTCCAAACCAATTTATGATTTTCATCTTCTACGATTTGAATTTCTCCAGTATATCCACATTCTTGACAATAATCGCTTTTTGTATTTAATTCGGCATACATGATATTTTCGTAGATATGTCCCATTAATGCGAGAACAGCTTCTAAGTTGTTTTCCATATTTGGAACTTCAACATAACTGATAGCCCCACCTGGTGATAATTGTTGGAATTGAGATTCAAATGTTAATTTATCAAACGCATTAATCTCTTCGGTTACATGAACATGATAAGAGTTTGTGATGTAGTTTTTATCTGTTACATGAGGGATGATACCAAAACGTTCTTGAAGTTTTTTAGAGAATTTATAAGTAGTTGATTCCATTGGTGTTCCATAGATGCTGAAGTCAATGTTTTCTTCTGCTTTCCATTTCGCACAGGCATCATTTAAATGACGCATGATTTCAAGACCAAATGAAGTACCTGGTTCTTCTGTATGAGGTACGCCTGTCATATAGTAAACACATTCACAAAGACCAGCGTAACCTAATGAAATAGTTGAATATCCACCAAATAATAATTTGTCGATTGGTTCTCCTTTTTTAAGTCTTGCCAATGCACCATTTTGCCAAAGGATAGGTGCTACATCACTTGGCGTTCCTAGTAGACGTTCATGACGGCACATCAATGCTTTTTTACAAAGTGCTAGACGTTCATCCATGATTTTCCAGAAGGTATCCATGTCTTTTTTAGAAGAGCAAGCTACATCGACAAGATTGATCGTAACAACACCTTGGTTAAAGCGACCATAGTATTGTGGTTTGCCTTCTTGGTTAACATAAGGTGTTAAAAATGATCGACATCCCATACATGGATAACAATGTCCTTCTCCGTTTTTATCAACTTTAAGTTCTAACATTTTCTTTTCAGAAATATAATCAGGAACCATACGTTTTGCGGTACATTGTGCAGCCAATTGAGTAAGATCATAGTATCGAGAACCAGGATAAATATTGTTTTCTTCCAACACATAGATTAATTTAGGGAAAGCAGGTGTAATAAAGACACCTTTTTCATTTTTAACACCACGAATACGTTGTTTTAACATTTCACGAATGATATGAGCTAAGTCATCACGAGTTTGTCCTTCAGGAACTTCATTCAAATACATGAAGACAGTCACAAATGGAGCTTGTCCGTTGGTAGTCATCAAAGTGATCACTTGGTATTGAATCATCTGTACACCTTTTTCGATTTCACGATGTACACGCATTTCAGCGATCTGATTGATCTTGTCTTCATCAATTTCCATATTCATTTCGATAAATTCATCACGAACTTCTTTGCGTGCTTTTTCACGACTGACTTGGACGAATGGTGCTAAGTGAGACAATGTAATACTTTGTCCACCATATTGAGAGCTTGCAACTTGAGCAATGATTTGGGTTGCGATATTACAAGCGGTAGAGAAACTATGGGGTTTATCAATCATAGTTTCAGAGATAACAGTTCCATTTTGAAGCATATCTTCTAAGTTTACTAAACAACAATTATGCATATGTTGTGCAAAATAATCAGAGTCATGGAAATGAATGATTCCATTTTCATGTGCTTCCATAATGTCTTGAGGTAATAAGAAACGTTTAGTGATGTCTTTCGATACTTCTCCTGCCATATAGTCACGTTGAACGCTATTGACCAAAGGGTTTTTATTTGAATTTTCTTGTTTGACTTCTTCGTTGTTTCTTTCTAATAAACTTAAGATTTGTTTATCTGTTGAGTTGGCTTTACGAACCAAAGCTCTTTCATAACGATATGTGATGTAGTTATGGGCCACTGAAAAATGGTGAGCACGCATGATTTCAGTTTCCACCATATCTTGGATTTCTTCGACATTAGCGCTTCGTTTCAAAGCTTGGCAACGGTCAGCCACTTTTTTTGTGATAGATTGAATTTCTTCTTCATTCATTGAGTCTTGAATGGTCGCATCGTTGGCTTTACGAATCGCATTGGCGATTTTTTCGATATCAAAAACAACTTCTTCACCGCTTCTTTTAATAACGTTCATCAGTATTCTCCTCCTAAAATTATAGTTCATATAATAGATAGTTGAATGTTCAACTATTTAATGCTAGTGTACGTAAAAGTATACGCATTTTTTATAGAAAATACAAGAATAACGCATGATAAAAATGTTAGTCTTGGCTGTATTTGCTTTATATAAAGTTGATTTATGAAAATCAAAATAGAGTTGTTAAAATGTACAATTATTTGTGAAAAAAATACTATTTATGTCTTAATGAATGAAGAATACAGTGGATGATATTTGATAGAGGGTATTATTTGTTAAAACGCTTACTTTTTGTGCTTGAAATCAAAAAAATTTGATATACTATTGAAATATGAAGTATAGTGTGTGTTTATTAGCGGCTGGAAAAGGATCGCGTACAAAATTGGAATATAATAAGGTTTTTTATAAAATGGTTAATCCTCGAACTGGTAAAGAAGAAACTGTTTTAGATTGTAGCGTATCTTTATTTTTAGAAGATCTAGATTGTAGTCAAGTGATTATAACTTGTGCTTCTAGTGAATTAGATTATATGACTTCTTTATATCAAAATTATGATCGAGTGCAAGTGGTAACAGGAGGAGCAACGCGACAAGATAGTGTTGGAGAAGCTTTGCAGGTGGTGAATTCTCCTTTTGTTTTCATTCATGATGCGGCAAGACCTTATTTAAAAAGAGAACAGATTGAAGCGTTGAAAGATGCTTTAAAAATAGAAAAGGCATGTTTATTGATGGTGCCGAGTGTTGATACGATTAAAACAGTTGAAAATGGGTATGTAAAAGAAACACTGGTGCGTTCTGAAGTTTACCATGCGCAAACACCGCAGTGTTTTGAAACGAATTTAATCAAAGAATGCCATAAAAAAGCAAATCAGGAACAACAATTGGCAACAGATGATGCTCAATTGGTGGAATGGTATTCTGATATTCCAATACGAGTGGTTAATGGAGATGCATCCAATAAGAAAATCACTCTTCCAAGTGATTTAAAGTAGGAGACCGATATATATGAAATATACAGCTTTAATTTATGATGATTGTAAAGATATAGAAGATTCATATGAACACTTAAAAAAAGCAATGGAGATTTTTACAGAAGATGATGAATGTCAACAAATCGTTGTGAGTTGTAAAGATGAATGGTTATGCCAATTGGCACAAAATCCTGTATCAAAAATGATGCTTGTCAAAATGGCGGGAAGCCCTTATGTTGCGTTATTGAATGGATTGAAAGCAGTATATCAAGAAAATGTGATTGTAGTAGGCCTTTCATCTAATTGTGAAAATATACAAGTAGAAGCGGTAAAAAACGAGTTATCTCAATATCCAGCTATTTATTTTGATAAAGACCTTCAAGGGTTTGATACTCGTTTGTTGATGTTTACATTACAAATGGCTATAGAAATTAATTTATCCATTGATTCGTATGCACAAGCGGTCGAAAAATTAGGAGATACTCCTCTAAAATATATAGGAACTGCAGTCAATCAGTCATAATTGAATTACTTTAGGAGCTAAGCTCCTTTTTCTTTTGCGCTGTTTTAAAATTTTCTTATAAAAATTCGATGTATGGTATCATGGTACTATGAAAAAAAGAGACTATAAACATACAGATCCATATAGAGGATTGACACAAGAACAAGTTCTGTCGATGAAAATGAATATTGTTCCTGATACGACACAAAAAAGTATAAAGACGATTATTCGTCAACAAACATTGACATTATTTAATGGAATCAATGTATTTTTGGCATGTCTTGTCATATTAACAGGTGCCTATGAAAATATGTTATTTATGGGCATTGTTGTTACCAATGTCTGCATTGGAATCGTCCAAGAAATACGTGCAAAGAAACAATTGGATAAATTAGCGCTTTTAAATCAACCGGTTAGTAAAGTTGTTCGTGATGGACAAGTGCATACGATTCAAGATGCTGAAATAGTCGAGAATGATATTTTATTATTGAATGCAGGGGATCAATTATCATGTGATTGTGTTGTAGTCTTAGGTCATGCGGAAGTGAATGAATCGATGTTGACAGGCGAAAGCGATCTTGTTGATAAACAACAAGGCGATTCTCTATGGTCAGGCAGTTATTTAGAAAGTGGCCAAGTGCGAGCACAAGTGTTAACAGTAGGAGAAGATACGTATGCATATTCAATCTTAAGACATGTAAAGCGAAAAAAACGTTTTCCTTCACAACTAAGAGATAGCGTAAATTTGATCATTCGTTTTAGTACAATTATTTTAATTCCAGCAGGAATTTTATTGTTCGCAAAAGAGATGGGACTCACCGGGCAATGGAAAGATGCGATCTTATCAATGGTGGCAGCTGTCGTAGGGATGATTCCAGAAGGCTTAGTGTTTTTAACCAGTGTGGCATTGACGATTGGTTCTATCAAATTGGGAAAACAAAAAGTATTGGTACAAGAATTATATTGTATTGAAACATTGGCTCGTGTGGATACCTTATGTCTTGATAAAACGGGTACAATCACGCAAGGGAAAATGGAAGTGGTGGATTGTGTCTTACAATCAGACTTATCTTTGTCAGAAATACAATCGATTTTATCAAGAATGTATACGATTTTAGAGGATGACAATGCGACCGCCAAAGCCATTCGAACTTATGTAGGAAGTACAAATATCGAACCTTATCTTTCAATTATTCCTTTTTCAAGCGCAAGAAAAGCTTGTGCAATTTCGTTTTCTGAAGAAGAAAATTATGCGGTAGGCGCTTATCAATTTTTGGTAGATACACCTGATCCAGAACTTTTAGAAAAAATTGAAACTTACGCAAAACAAGGCATGCGTGTCTTAACTTTGGTGCGCAGTCATACTCTTTGGAAAGAGTCGTTGAAAGGAGACCATGAAGTCTTAGCTTTTATATTATTACGTGATGTACTACGAGAACATATCCAAGAGATCTTATCGTACTTTTACAAACAAGGGGTGGATATCAAAATCATTTCAGGAGATGATGCCCAAACGGTGGCAGCGATTGCCAAAAGTGCAGGAGTCCATGGAAAATTAAAAAATATGTCAGAACAAGTGGATATCGAGGATGCGGTAAAAAACTATTCGATTTTTGGACGCGTTAGTCCGGAACAAAAAAAAGAAATGGTCCTTGCGTTAAAAAAACAAGGCCATACCGTGGCGATGACTGGAGATGGTGTTAACGATGTCATGGCTTTAAAAGAAGCAGATTGCTCAATCGCTATGGGTTCTGGTAGTGAAGCAACAAAAAATGTAGCTTCTCTAGTACTATTAGAAAATCAATTTTCAAGCTTGCCTTCCATTTTATATGAAGGACGTCGTGTTGTTAATAATATTCAACGCAGTGCGTCTCTATTTTTAGTAAAAACACTATTTTCTTTAGGATTAACACTATTGACTCTAGGATTTTTACAAGGATATCCATTTGTGCCGATTCAATTGACGTTGATTTCTTCTTTGGCAACTGGAATCCCAAGCTTTGTATTGACCTTAGAGCCTAATACAAAACGAGTACAAGGGCATTTTTTAAAAACGGTATTTGCACGGGCGATACCGGGTGCTTTTTGTGTTGTGGGATCGGTTTGTATGATTTCATATTTTCAAGATTTCTTACAGATCAACGATGCCCAATTTTCGACAATGTGTACGTATTTAGCTGGATGGAATGCTCTTTGTGTATTGATGAGTGTTTGTACACCGATGACAAGATTACGATTTATTCTTGTAAGTGTCATGAGTTTGATTTTTGTGGGATGTATTCTCTGGATGCCTAATTTATTTGATTTAGTATCATTGAGTATCCATCAATGGATCTTTGTCTTAGGAAATGCGGTTTGTATTCCTATTGTGATTTCAGTATTTACATGGTTGATCAATCGATATATCCTCCATGAGGAATTCAATTAATCAGGACGAGAGGACATCCAAGTTTTTCGGTATTGACTTGGTGTCACTCCTTCAATTTTTTTAAAAAGACGACTAAAATAATTGGCATCTTCAATGCCTATGTTCTGGGCAATCTGTTCAATGGAAGATGCACTGAAACGAAGCTCTTGTTTCGCGTGTGTAATCTTGGATTCATTGATATAATGGTTGATCGTGATTCCGTATTGTTCTTTAAAAATACGACTTAAATAATATTTATTGATGTAGAAATGATTGGCTAATTGATCAAGACTGATCTTATGTTGCCAATTCTCATCAATAAATTTTTTTATATCTTCCAAATTATATTTGGAAGTTTCTTTTTTTGTATCTGGATTCCAGCTGTCTTTCATCAAAAGAGAGAATAGATGGGTAAATTGTTCAAAGAGCTTCATATCTTTGATATAGCTTTGGGATTGAGCAATCTCAAAAATTTGATCTAAGACCTCAATATAAGATGGACTTTGTTGACTAGAAAAAACAGGTTGTCCACCACGTTCTAAGTATTTTTGATAAATATTGGCGCAATTAATCCCATCGAAATGAACCCATTTTAAATGCCATAGGTCAAGGGATGAGCTTTGCTCGTATGGTTTTTGACAATCAATAAAAACACAGTCATTTTTGTGAAGCATATACGCCTTGTTTTCATATCGAAGTTGCCCACTACCAGAAACAACGATGAAAAATAAATAGGAAGATAATTTTTCGCGTTTGGAAATATGTGGGGCGTTGGCGACAAGATCGCCAGTTTCTTGTAGATAAATCAAGCTTTGTTTCGCAAAAAGACTGGGTGTATAAATAATGCGGTTTGACTGTACTAAATCGTTAGAAAATAGATATTTGTCCATAAAATAAGGATATCAAAGAAGTCAATATAATGCTAGTAAAAGACAATTTTATCCCTCCCTATTTCTTCTTTGTTTCTGTATGATGATAGAGACAAAGGAGGCTTTTCGTATGAAAAAAGCGTTGATTACAGGAATTACCGGACAAGATGGTTCGTATTTGGCAGAATTTTTATTAGAAAAAGGATATGAAGTACATGGAATTGTACGTCGTGCATCTATTTCAAATACTTCAAGAATTGATCATATTTTAAATCAGATCACATTACATGACGGGGATTTGAGCGACTCTAGTTCTTTGGTTCGTATCATTGGTTTGGTACAACCTGATGAAATTTATAATTTAGCAGCGCAATCTCACGTACAAGTATCATTTGATGTTCCAGAATATAGTGGGGATGTCGATGCGTTAGGTGTATTGCGAGTTTTGGAAGCAGTTCGTATTCTAGGACTTTCTCAAAAAACAAGAATTTATCAAGCTTCTACTTCAGAATTATATGGAAAAGTAGAAGAAGTTCCTCAAAATGAAAACACACCATTTCATCCATATAGTCCTTATGCGGTGGCAAAACAATATGGCTTTTGGATTACCAAAGAATATCGTGAAGCATATGATATGTTTGCGGTCAATGGGATCTTATTCAATCACGAGTCGGAACGTCGTGGAGAAAATTTTGTAACGCGTAAGATTACGTTGGCGGCCGCAAGAATTGCCGAAGGATTACAAGATCATTTGGAATTAGGAAATATGGACTCTTTGCGCGACTGGGGATATGCCAAAGATTATGTCGAATGTATGTGGTTGATGTTACAACACGATACCCCAGAAGATTTTGTGATTGCCACAGGACAACAACATACGGTACGTGATTTCACGCAAAAAGCATTTGCGGCCAATGGCATCAATTTACGATTTGAAGGCGAAGGTTTAGAAGAAAAAGGATATGATACAGAAACGGGGAAAATGTTAGTTTGTGTCAATCCAGCTTGGTTTAGACCAACAGATGTTGATAATTTATGGGGAGATCCAACCAAAGCTAGAACAGTGCTAGGATGGGATCCACAAAAAACAAGTTATGAAGAATTGGTTCGTATAATGGCTAAGCATGATCGAGAATTGGCCAAAAAAGAACGAGCAATGAAGGAAGCGTGCTAGATATGATGGAAAAAAACGCAAAAATTTATGTAGCCGGACATCGTGGTATGGTGGGATCTGCGATTGTTCGTCAACTTCAAAAACAAGGGTATACTAATATTATTACGCGTACACATGCACAACTTGATCTTTGTCGACAAGATGCGGTAGAAGCATTTTTTGAAGAAGAAAAACCAGAATATGTATTCTTGGCCGCAGCTAAAGTTGGAGGCATCGTTGCCAATCAAGAAGCTTTGGCAGATTTTATGTATGACAACATGATCTTAGAAATGAATGTAATTCATTCTGCTTGGAAAAACGGGTGTAAAAAATTAGAATTTCTAGGATCTTCTTGTATTTATCCTAGAATGGCTCCACAACCTATGAAAGAAAGTTGTTTGTTGACTAGTGAATTAGAAAAAACCAATGAGGCATATGCTTTGGCTAAAATTTCTGGTTTAAAATATTGCGAATATTTAAATCGTCAATATGGTACAGAATATATTAGTGTTATGCCAACCAATTTATATGGTCCAAATGATAATTATCATCCAACACATTCTCACGTATTGCCGGCATTGATCCGTCGCTTTCATGAAGCGAAAGAAAACAATGTGCCCTATGTCACTTGTTGGGGAGATGGGTCTGCCCTTAGAGAATTTTTATATGTAGGTGATTTGGCAGAACTTTGCGTCTTCTTGATGAATCATTATGTTGGCAATGAAACAGTCAATGCCGGAACTGGTAAAGAATTATCGATTAAAGAATTGACTGAAAAAGTCGCAAAAGTCATCGGCTATACAGGAGAAATTCGTTGGGATACGTCAAAACCAAATGGAACACCTAGAAAATTATTAGACGTATCCAAAGCCACTCAATTGGGATGGACGTATTCGACAGAATTAGAAGAAGGAATTCGTTTGTCTTATGAAGATTTTTTAAACAATCCGATGCGAGCAGAAAGATAAGAGGCATAATATGAACATTATTTTATTATCCGGAGGTTCAGGAAAACGACTATGGCCTTTATCGAATGAGATTCGTTCTAAACAATTTATCAAAATCTTTAAAACAGAAGAAGGATATGAATCGATGGTACAACGTGTTTATCGACAAATTCATCAAGTCGATCCTAGTGCGAATATCACAATCGCTACAAGTTTATCCCAAGTCTCTTCGATTCATAATCAACTTCATGAAGATGTAGGAATTTGTGTAGAACCTTGTAGAAGAGATACCTTTGGAGCGATTGCGTTAGCATGTGCTTATCTTAAAGATGTCAAAGGAATCAAAGAAGAAGAAGGTGTTGTCATCTGCCCTTGTGATTCTTATGTGGATGATCATTATTTTGAATCTATAAAAACATTATGCGATTGGACGAGCTCTCAAGAATCTAATTTATATTTGATGGGGATGGAACCTACATATCCAAGTGAAAAATATGGATATATCATGCCTTATGAAAATACGTTGAAGAGTAAAGTTCGTTCTTTTAAAGAAAAACCCACAGAAGATAAGGCAAAAGAATATATCGAGCAAGGAGCTTTATGGAATGGTGGTGTCTTTGCGTTTCAACTTGGATATTTATTAAACAAAGCGCATGAGTTGATTGATTTTGAATCATATCAAGATCTATATGATCAATATGAAACGATTGAGAAAATTAGTTTTGACTTTGCGGTCGTAGAAAAAGAAGAAAAAATTTCAGTGCTTCGTTATCAAAGAGATTGGAAAGATCTTGGAACTTGGAATACATTGACAGAAGCGATGGAAGAACCGAATATTGGCCCCGCTATATTCGATCAGAAAAGTGAAAATGTCCATGTCTTAAATGAGCTAGATGTTCCTGTTTTATGCATGGGATTAAAAGATATGATCATTGCGTGTAGTCCTGAAGGAATTTTAGTATCCGATAAAAAAGAATCTAGTTATATCAAACCCTATGTGGATCAAATTGAGCAACCTATAATGTTTGCGGAAAAGTCTTGGGGAGAATATAAAGTGATTGATGTACAAGAAGAAAGTATGACCATCAAGGTGACTTTAAACCAAGGTAGTCAGATGAATTACCATGCGCATCAATTTCGAGATGAAGTATGGACTGTGGTTTCAGGAATTGGGATGGCCAATGTCAATGGTCGATTATTTGAATTAAAAATAGGCGATACCATTAAACTTCCAAGAGGATGTAAACATACTATCTATGCGCAAACCAAGCTTCAATTAATTGAAGTTCAAACAGGCAAAGATATTGATGTCAAAGACAAACAAAAATTTTAGAGAAAGGAGATAGAAGGCATGGAACAAAGAATTCAAGAAATAGTATCATATTGGCAAGAACATGTTCAAGAAGACTATCTTTTGGATGAGTTAAACCATATGACTGATGAAGAAAAGATCGATGCGTTCTATCAAGACCTAAAATTTGGTACAGGAGGGCTGAGAGGAATTTTAAAAGTAGGGCCTGCCTGTATGAATTTATATGTGGTAAAAAGGGCAACGTTAGGGGTGGTGTCCTATATCTTAAAAAAAATACGAAGAAATCGTCGAAAAGTTGTGATTGGTTATGATACAAGGCATAGATCAAAAGAATTTGCACGATTGACAGCTCAAGTTTTGTCCGCTTTTGACATTGATGTATATATGTTTCAAGAACCATTACCGACACCTTGTGTTTCTTTTGCGATTCGAGCGCTACAAGCCTGTATGGGAATAATGATCACGGCAAGTCATAATCCCGCCATTTATAATGGATATAAAGTATATGGACAAGATGGATGTCAGATCACAAATGGAATCGCTAAGGAGATTTATCAAGAAATTCTACAACATGATTATTTTGAAGATATTCCAGATGCACAATCAGAAAAAATTGTTGATATTCCAGAAGAAGTATTGAACACTTATTTTGATCAAGTTTTATCTCAACAAGTGCAAATAGTTGATCCAAGGTCATTAAAGATTGTTTATACACCTTTATATGGTACGGGTCGAAAACCGGTACAAGAAGTATTAAAACGAGCAGGTTTTAAGAATGTCTCTATTGTTAAGGAACAAGAGATGCCCGATGGCGATTTTCCAACTTGTCCAAAACCCAATCCAGAAGAAGAAAAAGCGTTAGCTTTGGCTATTAAACAAGCTCAACAAGAACAAGCGGATATTGTACTAGCGACCGATCCTGATTGTGACCGTGTATCGATTGCGGTTAAACAAAAAGACACTTATGTGATTTTATCGGCGAATGAACTAGGATGTTTATTATTAGATTATATTTGTGCTTATTCCCAAAATATAGAAAATAAAGTGTTTTTAAAGACCATTGTGACAACCGATCTATCAGAAATGATTGCTTCGCATTATCATGTTCGAACAATTAATACTTTGACGGGATTTAAATATATTGGTGAACAAATATATTTATTAGAAAAAGAAGGAAAAGAAGATCAATTTCTTTTTGGCTTTGAAGAAAGCTGTGGCTTCTTAAAAGGAAGCTATGTCCGGGATAAAGATGCGGTTGTGGCTTCTTTATTGATTTGTGAGATGGCTGCTTTTTATAAGACGCAAAATCAAACATTGAGCATGAAGAATCAAGAACTGTATCAAAGATATCAAACATGTTTAAATATGCAATCTTCTTATAAATTAGAAGGGGCAAAAGGAAAAGAATATATGGATCAGATCATGGAAGCATTTCGATATGAGATTCAAATGATTGGAAAGGAATCCATCGTTTTAAAAAAAGATTACAAACAAGGAATTGATCATTTGCCTCCAAGCAACGTAATCAAATTGTACTTATCCAATAATGCCAGCATTGTATTAAGACCGAGTGGTACAGAACCAAAATTAAAAGTATATTACTCGATTTTGGCAGATGATATGGAAATATGTCATCAAATTCAAAAGCCTTTAGAAGACGCAATTTCAAAAATCATTACAAACTATCAATAAATCTATGATATGATTAAGAACGGAGTGAGAATAAAAATGGAATTAGTAACAATTTTAAGTGTATCTTTTAATAGTGAGAAAACAATTGCGAAAACTATTGAATCCGTACTCAATCAAACGTATGACAATATTGAATATATCATTATAGATGGTGCCAGCAAGGACAATACAGCGCAAATCGCAAGATCATATATTCCTCAATTTGAAGCCAGAGAAGGTCGTAGTTTAAAAGTAGTCTCAGAACCAGATCAAGGAATGTATGATGGCTTGAATAAAGGGGCCAATTGGGCTCATGGTGTGATCGTAGGTCAAATTAATACAGATGATTGGTATGAACCGGATGCGGTAGAAAATATGATGAAGCTCTATCAAGAAACACATTATGATGTAGCTTGGGGAAGTATTCGTATCATCAAGCCTACAGGAGACATGATTAAACATGCGAAGATTGGAAAGCTTTGGACAACGGGGGGATTTTGTCATCCAGCCATGTTCACAAAACGATCCATTTTATTAGAGTTTCCATATCCATTAGAAACGATGCATGATGATTTTGACTTTATAACGGCTGTTCATCAAGCTGGAAAATATATTGTCACAAAGGATATTGTCATTTCTAATTATGTTTTTGGTGGCATGAGTACAAGAAAGAATTTCAAAGAAGTTCGAGAAAGAATTCATAATTCATATGGAATTTATAAAAAATATGGAATGAGTCGTTTTTATTGGTTTCATCGAGCGTTTACAGAAATCGCAAAATATTTATTAGGATAGAGCTTTATGCTCTATTTTTTTGTACGAAAAAATCCTTCAAGTTTTATTCTTGAAGGATCTTATGAATGTCTTTAATTATTTACACCATGATGCGGTGCATAAGAATCAGTGGTTAATCCAAGGAAGATATAGCCTCTTTCTTGATAATGTTGAATGATCTGTGGCAAGGCTTCAATGGTGGTATCCTTGGCATCCGTATCATGCATTAAGATATTGATATATTGAAAATCATGCCCTGTTGAATTTTGTACGATTTGTTCGGTTGGGACATTGTGACCACTGGCATCCGTGGAATCGATATCCCAATCAAAGAATTGATATCCTTGGGCTAGAACACTTTCTGTGACACGACTCATTAATCCAGGATATGTGCTAGCGCTAATGGTATTGCTGGAGCCACCAGGAAAACGAATAATTTTGGATTGTTCCCCGGTAATCTCATAGACCATATCTTGGATTTTGTTGAGATCTTCGAAATATGCTTCAGGGCTTGCATAAATAGATGCATAGTTATGAGTATATGTATGTAATCCGATGGTATGTCCATCTTTATGCGCTTGTTGAATGAACTTATTATATTCAGGATGAGTTCCTGTCACAAAGAAAGTGGCTTTGACATTGTATTTCTTCAAAATCTTGAGAACTTCTTTTGTGTTTTGGCTTGGACCATCATCAAATGTTAAATATACGACTTTTTGATTGTATTCTGGATTCTTTTTGACAATTACGCTTCGTTTTTGTTTGGATTGATTGCCAGAACGATCGGTCATGGTATAAGTTACTTTATATTTTCCTGGTTTATCGATATTGATCTTAGAAGCATCTACTTCGACTTCCGGATTGGGATCAAGGTCATCTTTGACTTTCAATCCTTTTCGATAGTTAGGCTCTAAGCCTTGTTTGAAGGTATAGGGCTTCATTTTTTTAAATGTTGGTGCCGTGGTATCTTTCATTCTTTTCAAGTGTACTTTTTCTTCTGTGGTATTATCATAGGCATCACTGACACGAACTTTTAAAGTATAGTCGCCTTCTTTGGAAACATCTTTTTTTTCTAAAAAAGAGATTTTTGTTTCACTGGCATCTTTGATGGATTTGATAAATAAATCAGCTGTTACATTGGCTTTGGTATCCACTTGTACATCTTTAAAAGTGACTTGAGGAGGGGTTGTATCCGCAATCTTGAAAGTAGCTGGATATTCTTTATTTTTATAGATGAAAGTCAAAGATTGTTCGCCTAATTGTTCTGAATCAAGATTTCCTTTGACTTCAACGTTCTCTTTATTGCCTAAGAAGACATAACGAATCGCATCTTTGGGATCATATTTTGATTTATATTCTACATGAATTGGATTTTTTTCAATCGCAACAGGTCGAAACATTCGATAGATTCCCATCGAACAAGCTCCTACGATAAAAAGACCCGCCAAACCTAAAAGGGCTAGTCGAATCTCTTTTCTCAGTCGTCTTCTTTTTTTATGCGTTTTCATAAAGTTCCTCCTGTATATCTAAATAAGCTAATAAAGCATCTTTTTGTTTTTGAATATCTGTATATCCGGTATGATAAAGTTCTTTTAATTTTTTAGGATCTTTTTCTAATCGTCCAACATGGATTTCACTAGGATAGATACAAAAGACTTGATTCTTTTTTTCTAAGGTATCTAATGTTTGAAGTTGTTGATTGTAGTGAATATGACGATTTTCACAAGCTTTGATCAACTCAGGATATTCTTTATATCGTTTACGAATCAATGGCATGAGCGCATTGGCCTCTTTTTGATATCCTTTGCATCGAGTCAATACGACAACAATTTTATCATATCCTTTTTCCATCATGTGTTCAAAAGGAATACTATCGGCTATGCCACCATCTAGCATGGTATATCCATGATAATTGACCATATTGGCTACAAGTGGCAAAGAAGCGCTAGCACGAATGAATTCGATATCTTCTTGCATATGTGCAATTGGGAAATAAAGGGGTTTTCCAGTATAACAATCGGTACAAGTCGCATAAAGTTTCGTATGCGATTGATTAAAAGCTTGATAATCATACGGATCATAGCGATTGGGAATATCATAATAGACAAATTGGGCGTTGAATAAATCGCCAGTTTGTACTAGTGATTTTAAGGACATGTAACGGCTATCTTGAATCCATTGAGTGGCTGTTCTTAAAGCTCTTCCTCTTTGGTTGGAAACATAGCTACAGGCATGACAAGCACCAGCACTGACACCAATGACGGCATCAAAATGAATGTTCATATCCATAAAGAAATCAAGGACGCCACAAGTGTATAGACCACGCATACCGCCACCTTCTAAAACGAGTGCAGTTTTCATCATATTCCCCCTTAAATGATACATTGATTATACTACATCTTTTTTTATTTTTTTGCTATAATGGTTCTAAATTAAGGAGGACCTTATCATGAAATTAATTTTAGCTATTCTATCGAATGATGATAGCCCAGCGGCTTCAAATGCTTTAAACAAGAAAGGTTTTCAAGTCACTAAATTAGCAACAACCGGTGGTTTTCTTCGCGCCGGGAACACAACATTGATCATAGGTTGTGATGATGAAAAAGTCGAAGAAGCAATTTCAATCATTGGCGAATATTCTAGCAAGCGTACAGAAATTGTACCAAGTACCGCAAGCTATGATATTGGAAGATTCGCAAGCTTTCCAGTTGAAGTACAAGTGGGTGGCGCTACGATCTTTGTGATCAATGTAGAACAATTCTTAAAATTATAATGAGAGAAAAGGTAAATTCAACATAGAGTTTACCTTTTCTAGTTTAAAGGGAGATTGGAAATGAAGAAAATATTATTTGTATGTCACGGCAATATTTGTCGTAGTGTTATGGCAGAATATATGATGAAGGATCTAGTTGCACAAAAAGGTTTAGCAGAGAAATTCTATATTGAATCAGCCGCAACTAGTCAAGAAGAATTGGGTTGTGATATTTATCCACCCGCAAAAAGAAAGCTAGATGAAAAAGGCATTACATATGGAAAACATCGAGCTAGACAAGTTAAAAAGAATGAATATGATCAATGGGATCTATTTATCGTGATGGATGAACGGAATAAAAGAAACTTGATCAGAATCTTTGGACAAGATAAGGATGATAAGATTCAAATGATGTTAGACCATAAAGAAGTGGCGGATCCTTGGTATACAGGAAACTTTGAAATGACATATCAAGACCTTGTGCAAGGATGTACGAATTGGCTAGAAAGATTCTTACATGATTAAACAAAATTTACATACGCATTCTTTGTATTGCGATGGGCGTAATTCTATTGAAGAGATGATTTTAGAGGCCATCGATAAAAAGTTTACAATTCTTGGATTTTCAGAACATGGGACCAATCAACCTTTAGATCCGTTGTCTTTAAAAAAAGAAGATGTACCTAAATATGTGAATGAAGTGCTCCAAATGAAAGAAAAATATAAAGATCAAATTGAGATTTATTTAGGGATGGAACAAGAATGGATGGGCAAACATTTTATAAAAGGATCTCCTTTTGATTATTTGATTGGCAGTGTTCACTATATTCAAACCCAAGATGGCTTTTATCCGATTGATAAGAACCCAGAAATGACAAAAAGAATCATAGAACTTTTTAATCATGATTTTTTACGGTTTGCGAAGGCATATTATGAACAGGTGAATGAACAAGCCAAGGATCCCAATATTGATATCATTGGTCACTTAGATTTAATAATGAAATTCAATGAAGACGAATCGTTTTTCTCATTTACTGATCCTCGATATATCAAGCTCGCTTGTGATTGTATCGATCATTGTATTCAAACTAATAAGATCATAGAAGTGAATACAGGGGCTATGGCTAGAGGTTTACGGACAACACCGTATCCTTATGAAAATTTATTGCGATATATTCAAAATCATCAAGGCAAGATTTGTATCAATAGCGATTGCCATCGCAAACAATTCTTAGATTTTGGATATGAAGAAGCATTATCAAAAATAAAAGAACTTCAATTTAAGGAAATGATGGCCTTGACACCGAATGGATTTGAATACAAAGAATTAGAAACATTTATGATATAATGATTATCCTAGGAGGGATCAAATATGAGACAAAAAACAAGAGGAATCGGTTTTACTGTATTTTTATGGATCATATTGATTTTGTTAATTCTTATTTTATGGTCTTTGTTCATAAGTGGTCCTAATCGTATTTTTGAAGAAGATCAAGCCCATGATCTTGCGAAGATCCAGAAGAATGTAAAAGAGATTCAAGGATTGACAAGACACCAGTTTGATTATGTTGTATATCAAGGATATACAGATTCTACTTTATATTGGTTTGATGCGAATGGGGATGAAATCACCACGCGAGAAATCAAAACTTTAAATTATGAGGCAGCCAAAGAAAAAGCCAAAAAAGAATATGGAATCAAAGCAGAAACCATTGAATTGGGTTATGGATATGATAAACCTGTTTATGAAATACGAAGTAAAAAGAAAATGATCTTATTAGATTATGATACATTAGAACGTGTGTATGAAAGGGCGATATAAGAAATGGCAAATTTAGATTGGAATTCTCCTTATATTGATCGAAGAATGTGGGTATTGGATCATTTAGATCAACTGCATGTCGATGCCAAAGAAGCATTGGTCTTACTATTGATTGATATGTATAATCAACAACATATCAATATTGATCATGAACATATTCAAAAGAAATTGAAAACTACGGCAGAAGAAGTCGAAGCTATTTTTTGTTCGTTGACAGAAAAGGGATATTTAACGATTGATTTTGAAGATAATCAATTGATCTTTAGTATTGAAGGTGTTTTTCAAGATGCAGATATTGAAGAAAAACCGATTCAACGATCTTTGTTGGAAGAATTTGAAATGGAATTTAGACGCGATCTATCGCCATATGAAATGCAAAGAATCTTGGATTTATCGAGTACATATGATGAAAGACGAGTACGCTGTGCTTTAAATGAAGCAGCCGGAAGAGATAAACGAAATATTGATTATATTGAAAGAATTTTGATGACTTGGATGCAAAAAGGATATACGATTGAACAATTGGAGAATGGAATACGATGAATGCGAATAGGATTTTAGATCAAATTGAAGAAATATTTCCTCATGCACAATGTGAATTAAAACATGAAAGTCCGTTTCAATTGTTGGTGGCCGTAGTATTAAGTGCACAAACGACCGATGAAGCAGTTAATAAAGTAACACCTGCTTTATTTTCGGCATATCCAACGAGTAAAGATCTAGCACAAGCAGATATTCATACAGTTGAAACATATATCGCAAAGATCGGATTGTATCGTAATAAGGCACGCTCAATCGTGAAATTAAGCCAAGATCTTGAAATGAAGTTTCATGGTGAAGTCCCAAAGACATATAAAGAATTGATGTCTTTAGCTGGAGTTGGTCGAAAAACAGCCAATGTCGTACGTAGTGTGGCTTTTGATATTCCTAGTTTTGCGGTCGATACGCATGTGGATCGTGTCAGTAAGCGATTGGGTTTAGCGAAACCGTATGATTCCGTTGAAAAAGTCGAAGAAAAACTAAAACGAAAAATCGATCGAGATCGCTGGAATCAAGGTCATCATGACTTTATTTTCTTTGGACGATATCTTTGTCAAGCAAGAAGTCCAAAGTGTGAACAATGTCCTTTTCCTGATATTTGTAAGAAAAATCAATTGGATGCGTATTTACGCTCAAAGTAAAAACGAGGCAAAATGCCTCGTTTCTTATTTTTGTACGTGTTTCCAATCTTCTTTAAATGTTTGAGCACCACTTTCTGTTAAAGGGTGTTGTAAAGATTTTAGATATAGTGCATAAGGGATTGCGGCATAATCAATGCCTGCACATGCGATGACATCCAATTGATGTAAGTTTTTAATCGAAGCCGCAACGATTTTGGTGGAATATTGTTTATGTTCGACAATATCTTGTAAGTCACAAATAAATTGAAGACCATCACTGCCGTATTCATCATTACGACCGATAAACGCAAAGATATACGCAGCCCCTGCTTGCATGGCGGCGATGGCTTGTGGGATTGTAAATACCAATGTCATCGCACAAGCGATATTTTCTTGAGATAGTTGATGACAAGCTTGTAATCCGGCTTGAGAAAAGTTGATTTTGATCACGATCTTTGGATCGATTTCATGGATTTTTTTAGCTTCTTCTAACATTTCTTCTACGGTATCACCCATGACTTCAGCACTTAAAAATTCACAATTTTTTTGAGAATAGTACGTCAAGAATTCATAAAAGTTTTCTTGGCAATTTTTGTACATTGTTGGATTGGCAGTTACACCTTGAATGCCTAATGATAAACAATGATCGATTTGGCAACGATCGGCACTATCAATAAAATATTTCATTCGAATTCACCTCTATCTCTTATTATAGAGAATTCTATGAAAAACGAAATAGATATTCCTTGCCACAATGTTGTGTTAGTCTGTGACATTGTTTATTTCTTGCCATAATAAAAAGGCTTCTTTGTGATAGTCGAGTTATGTTAGAAAAGGTATACTCTAATTAAAAGAGGAGGATCTTATATGTTTAATTATTATCAACCAACTAAAATCCATTTTGGACCTGGACGTTTAGAAGAATTAGGAACAATTTCAAAACGTTATGGAAATAAAGCGTTTATGGTGACAACACCAGATCAACCATTGGTTCCTTTATACAACCGCGTAAAACAAATTTTAGAAGCAGCAGAAATCGAAGTAATTCATTTTGATCAAGTTGAACCAAATCCTAGTGTAGAAATGATTGAAAAAGGATTCAAATTGTTACAAGAAAATCCATGTGATTTTATTTTGGCAGTCGGTGGAGGAAGTTCTATCGATACCGCAAAATCACTAGCTTTCACAAATGGTTTAGAAACAATTGATTGGGATGTTGTTTTACAATACGATTCCCCTTATGTGGATTATGAACCATTCAATGAAAAAACATTACCAATCATTAGTGTACCAACGACATCTGGAACAGGCTCTCAAGTCACACAAGCAGCTGTTGTCACAAAAGGAAAAGAAAAATTAACTTTTTATCATCCATGCTTATTCTCAAAAGAATGTATCTTAGATAGCGAATTGACTCTAACTTTGCCAAATCGCATTACCGCATCAACAGGATTTGATGCGTTCACGCATGCGTTTGAAAGTTATATTAACCCACGTGCATCTTTATATAGTGAAAATGATTCTATGGCAGCTATGAAGTTAGTCATTGAAAATTTACCAAAGGCATTGGCGGATCCAAAAAATATTGAATATCGTATGAATTTATCAATGGCTGATACATTGGCAGGGCGTGCTTTGGCAAACTCTGGAGCAAGTGCACCACATCCATTATCAGAATTGATCGGTGGAATCGTACATATGGCTCATGGAGAAGCATTGGCTGTTGTCTTTGCGCCATTTATCAAACATGCTTATGAAATGAATCAAGAAAAAATGGATAAAGTGGCTTCTTTATTTGGAAAAGAAGATTTATATGCTGCGATGGTCGATTTCTTAAAAGAAATTGGATTATATAAAACATTACAAGAAAGTGGTGTTTCTAAAGAAGAATTTGAAGAAATGAAACAATCACCAATGTTAGATCATTTGCCATTTGGAAATCGTGAATTCTTAGAAGCTATCTTAAATGAAGCTTATGGCATCTAAAATTCAAGCAATTTGTTTGGATATGGATGGTACGTTGTTAAACCAAGACCATGAAATATCTCAACATACAAAAGAAACCTTGGTCCGATGCTTGGACCAAGGAATTCATGTTTGGATCGTAACAGGAAGACCATATTGTTTCGCCAAATATCATGCCCTAAATATTGATCCTATGGTGCAAGTCATTGCTTCGAATGGAGGATGTTTTGATTTAGGGGATGACATTAAAGAAATCACAATTGATGCAGAGACGATATCAAAAGTGATCGATGTTTTTCAGGAAACGAATGTGCATGCGTTCTTAAAAGGAAAAACAGATATTTATACACACGAGTCATATGATGAAAGATTTTTATATGATACGTATAATGGAAAGGCCAATTTTCCTACAACTACATCTTATACCGATTTATCTTGGGAAACATTAAAAAAAGAAGCAAAAGAAATCGTAAAGATGTTGGTCTATGATTTTGATCAAGAAAACTTAATCAAAACGAGAAGACAATTGGAAAATGATCCAAAGATCACAATTTCAAGTTATAATGACATCAGCTTTGATGTGAATGGTGAAAATGTGAATAAAGGGAATAGTATTCGTACGGTATGTGAGTATTGGAATATTCCTTTAGAAAAAGTAATCGCATTTGGTGATGGTTATAATGACATCCCCATGTTTGAAGTGTGTGGAATGACAGTCGCAATGGCCAATGCCAAACCAGAAATTCAAGCAAAATGTGATTGGGTTACAAAATCCAATAATGAAGATGGTATTGCGTATATGTTAGAAAAAATATTAGGAAATGAGCTATATCAATAGTACATTTCCTTTTTTTCTATAAAAAAAGAACTGGCAATACCAGTTCTACGCTGTCTTTTTAGGACTCACAAGTTGTTTTTCTGTAAATAATTTGATCACTTGAATAATGATCATTAAGGAAAGAAAGCTAAATACAGAAATCATGATATTTTGAGAAATGATCCCTGAAGCGATAACAACGCTACCATCAAGGAAGAATAAGATATGAGGAATTTTTAATGCTTTGATGAAATGTTGAATTAATAAAGCAATCAAATCAGTTCCTCCTGTTGCACAATTACGATTTAATGCGATTCCAATTGATGTCCCTACTAAAATTCCTCCTAGTAAAGCGGCTACAATCAATTCTAGGATTGGACTGATTTCATGTAAGCTTTGTGTAACATGAATGGCAGGGATGATTCGCATGCATAACGGGGTAACAAATGTAACATATAAAGTTTTAAAGCCAAAGCTTTTTCCTAATAAGAAGATTCCTAAAACTAATAATGGAACGGAAATACATAAAGTCATGATATCCACTGGAAGACCCGTTAATGTGGAAAAGATGATACATAGTCCTGTGATTCCTCCTGGCGCAAGACCTGTGAATTGGAAGAAGAAATTTACAGCGATTGCGGTCAATACACAAGAAAATGTGATCCATAAGATATCGACAAATAATTCTTTTTTATTCATAAACAAATCCTTTCAAAAGAAGAACTCTCATATTGAGAGTTCTTTTTATTCTAAATTAAATTTTGCGGCAGCTTCATCAATTGCTTTACGGCATTTTTGAACACCAGCAGTGTATCCATCTGGATCTTTGAAGATCGCACTTGATAATACGATAACGTCTGGGTTGCATTCGATCAATTTTTCCATATTATCAGCTCTTAAACCACCATCGATTGCTAGTTCACATTTTGGATTCTTTTCATCGATCATTTTACGAGCACGTTTTACTAGATCGATTGCGCTTTTACGCCATCCCCAGTTATCTTTACCATCAGTTTCATCAACACCATGAGTTACGATGTGTAAACGGTCAATATCATAGATAGATTCTTCTACAAAGCATAATGGAGTGTAGCATCCTAAAGTTAAACCAATTTTTAATCCTTTTTCACGGCACCAGTTAATGATATATGCAAGTTGTGCCCCAATGAAGTGTTCAGCTGGGATGATCAACATATCTGCACCAGCAGCTTTGATTTGGTCGATGAACATTTCATCCATGCTAACAGTGTAAATATGACATTCGATTGGTTTGTCAGTTTCAGGGCGAATTCCGGCGATGATTTGGTGTCCACCCATTAATTTCATATTTTGAAGGTCGTGCATATCAGCAGCATCTGAATGGATATAATCAACACCTGCTTCACTTGCTTCTTTTACAACATCAGCGATACGTCCATAGTTTACATGCGCTAAACCAGCGGCAATTTTAATATGTTTCATTTTAGAAACCTCCTTTTTTCTCTTTGTTTTCTGACTTCATTGTATGTAGGAATGTCTGAATATGCAAGGAAAGGCATGCGATAAAAAAGGGAGCATCATTATGGCAAATTATAAACATTATTCTCATCAATTATTTGCCATATTAAAGCGGTAATAAACGAAACATACGAATGTTGCGAAAACAAAAAAATATTTGTATTCTTATAAAAAAGAACACAAGGAGGTATGTTCTATGTTTTTCAAACGAAAAAAAGAATCAAATTTAAATTTATGTGCTGTTGTAGATGGTACAACTATTGAAATGGAAAAAGTCAAAGATCCAGTATTTGCTCAAAAAATGATGGGTGATGGTTTTGCGATCGAAAGTACAGGAAATACATTTTGTGCATGTGCAAAAGGGAAAATTACCGCTGTATTCCCTAGTAATCATGCGTATGGATTGACATTAGATGATGGTATGGAAGTGTTGGTACATATCGGGATTGATACAGTCAATGAAAATGGACAAGGATTTACTTGTACACATCAAATGGGGGATGAAGTAGAAGCAGGCGATGTAATCGTAGAAATTGATCGTGACTATCTACTTTCAAAAGGATATGATTTGACCACAATGGTGATCTTCACAAATCCTAGCACATATTCTTCTTTTACTTGTGAATATGGAAAACAAGTAAAAATGGGCGAAGTATGCGCTACTTATAAAAAATAAAAGCGGTTGATCAAAATCAACTGCTTTTTTCTGGGTCATTTTTTTCTTTATAGTAAGATTGAATGACACTTTTTAAACGAATGATATCGTGGTCATACAACATGACATTGATGGTAATGACATCTACAGGTGCTTGTATAGAAAGCTCTGTGGTCGTTAAGATCAAGTCAATATCATCAAAATTGGCATCTTGTACTGTGACAAAATTTAAAGTATCGCGAATATCCAATTCAGGAAATTGACTTTTTAATTTATGGATCAACAAGTTGGTTGCGCCAATGCTACCATGACTGACTAATAAAGTGGATAAAGGTTTCTTGCTGCGATCTAGTGCGGTGGCCAGATGGAGTGTAAAAAAACCAATCTCATCATTACTGATTTTACAATGATACGCGTCTTCTAAAACAAAAATAGAGCTTTTGACAATCGCAAATGTATTGGAATACATGGCTTCGATATCGCTCATCAAGGGATTATCCATTAATATTCCGTGTTTGAAGCGAGTTATGGCTGAGCGCAAATGGTTCAATATCGCATCATACAATTCTTGGTCATGAGATAGATCGTTACAAGGCAATCGTTTTTGCCATTCAGAAATCAATTGTTTTGTTAATGATTGAATTTCCTCTTCATTTTCTGGAGTTGGAATACTTTGATTTTGTAAGGATAAGAAGAAGACTTGCAAATATCGTAATTCACTTTCATCAAAATGAATAGGATAGTGTTTTTCTAAAGCCATACAAAGCTCTTTAACATCTTCATAGTAAGGACGAGATTCTAATTCCTTCATAAAAGGAGCCGATAAGGTGATGTTGTGATCCATGCTGACACGAATGAATGTGACAAGGATATGTAAGATAACTTGAACCAAAGATTCAAATCGCAGTGAATGTAAATAAGAACTATTGGTTTGTTCAATCAATTTGATAAATTCTAAGATCTCATCATCATTAAAATCAATGGCCGCAAAAGGACAAGAACCATCACAAGTATAATTGGTGTCTTTGATCATTTTGGAAAAAATGGAGAAACCATTATCGTGATTCATCAGTTCAATTAAAAAAATTCGTATATTTTTTTCATGACCCTCAATGCTGACCCCATTATTATTTTTACGATAGAGTTGGATCTTGAAGGGCTCAAATGCTAAAGAAAGGGTTTTTAAGTCTTTATGAATGGTAGCACGACTCACATAGAGCTCGTTGGCGAGTTCATAGATTCGATAATTAGGATGAAGAATCAACTTCATCCCAATATAGATCCTTCTGGCATCTGGAGAATAATCAATATATTGTTTATCTTTTTCTTGAATGAGATGATAGGCGTTGAGCTTGGTGGCTTTACCCCCTTCGATCATGATGCCGACTCCGGTTTTTTTGATCAATTTTAAATCGTTTTCTTCAAGCCATTGACCAACTTGATATAGATCATTTCGAATGGTTTTATTAGAAACTTCCAGTTGTTTGGAAATTTGTTGAATGGTTGTATAAGTGTCTTGTTGTAATAAAATACGAACAATATTTAAGAGTCGTTTATTGCTCACAAAATCACCTGCTTTCAGGTTGATTTTACGAATAAAAAAAGACTTTGTCAAAGTGTAATAATTTGGAAAGGAATATATATATGGAAACAATATCAAAAAAAATAGAAGCCTATAAAGAATCTCTTTTAGAAGATTTAAAAGTGTTGGTAGAAATTGATTCAAGTCGTGATGAAACGACAAAATCAGAAGGAGCTCCTTTCGGACAAGGGGTCAAACGTTCTTTTGAAGCGTTTGAAACAATCGCAAAACGTTTAGGATTTATCGTCAAAAATGTAGATGGGTATGCGATTTATGCGACCAATCAAGAAAATGATGAATATGTGGCTTCCATTGGACATTTAGATGTTGTAGAAGCAGGAGATCTTTCACAATGGAAAACCCCTCCATTTTTTTTGGTTCAAAAAGAAGATATGTTATTTGGACGAGGTGTTAATGATGATAAAGGTCCTCTTTTGGCAAGCTTATACGCAATGCGAATTGCGTGTGATTTAGGCATTGAAATGAAATATCCAATGCGTGTGATTGCCGGTGGTGCCGAAGAAACCACTTGGGAATGTATGGAACATTATTTCAAAAAGCATTCTCAACCGGTCATGGGGTTTTCTCCAGATGGAAACTTTCCTATCGTGAATGGAGAAAAAGGTATTTTACAAATGCAAGCTCATTTTGCGGGAAAAGAAAATGGGATTGAATGGATTCATTGTAGCCATCCGATTAATTATGTTTCTGAAGAAGTGCAGATCAAAGTGGATTCTACATGGATCGAAAATCTATCTTATTTAGAAAAAGTGGATGAAATTCGAGAAGAAAAAGATGGATTTATCTTGGTTTATAAAGGCACAAAATCATTATCAAGAAATCCACAGCGAGCAAAAAATCCATTATGGGCCATCAGTCATGATTTTTTAAATATCCCAACTTGTGTACATGGATTTAATAATGTATTGAAATTTTTAGATGAATATTTTGTAGATGATTTCTATGGAAAAAAATCAGGAATGTATCATGAAGATGATCAAATGGGAATGACTTCTATTTGTCCAATGACTTTAGAACAAGATCAAGAAGGATATACATTGACAATTGATTATCGATATATTAAAGGTGTGGATCCTCAACAAGCATTCCTTGAACTTCAAAAGAAAGCGGAAGCGAGTCATGGAACATTGACGGTGATGAAAGAAAAACGCATGTTGTTTGTCGATCCAAATAGTGATTTGATTCATGCATTACAAAATGCATATGAAACCGTGATGCATGAAAAAGCAGAAGTCTTTACTAAAGGTGGGGCTTCTTATGCGAGAGTGATGGATCATGGGGTTGCGTTTGGAGCTACATTTGAAAATGAAGACCCGAAACCGCATATGCCAAATGAGCAAATGCCCCTTTCTTCTTTACTAAAAGCATGTGAAATTTACGTCCATGCGTTTGTGAATATGGCAAAAAAGTAAAACGCTTTCATTTGTATAAAAGTTGCCACATTATTTAGGTACGGATGGTATAGATTGGTCAGTAGAATCCCTGTCATGATTTTGTTATGATAGGGCCAAGAAGGAGGGAATGTTTTATGATGAAAAACATCCAAGCAAAATTGCAAACGTTTGCTGGAGCAATGATGGTCCCAATCATCTTGCTAGTATTAGTTGGTTTCTTCGTAGGTATCGGTAGTGCATTTACAAACTACATCTTATCTGAAGGTACAATTCTTTATAATTTATTTACGATGATTACCAATATTGGTTTCATGTTCATGAACAACTTACAGCTATGGTTTGCCGTTGCTATCGCATTTACTTTAGCGAAAAAAGAAAAAGGTTGGGCAGCATTTGCTGGTCTAGTAATGTTCTATTGCTATATGAAAGGTATTGAAGGTTGGGCAGGTCTTCAAGGAATTACAGCTGAAACTGTAGCTGTTGATGCTTTGATCGAAAGTGGACACACTGAACAAGCTGCATTGAACTTCAATGCTTTATGGGGAACAAACATTGGAATGTTCGGATACAATATGGGTATCTTCTCTGGGTTGGTTTCTGGTTTAGTAACAGCATGGTTACATAATAAATTTGTAGATACACAATTCCCTGAAATGTTTGGTTTCTTCTCAGGAACTAAATTTGTTATCGTAATGGTATCTTTAGCTTCTATCGTATTATCTATCGCAACTTATTATATTTGGCCATTTATTGGTACAGCTTTACAAAACTTAACAACATTGATCACATCTAGTGGTTTATTTGGTACATTCTTATTTGGTACATTAGATAAAGCATTATTGCCATTTGGTATTCACCACTTGATCGCATTCCCAATCGAATACTCTTCAGTTGGTGGAACAATGGAAATCGATGGTGTTGTTTACGAAGGTGTTAAAAACATTATCAATGCGCAAGCCGCTAGTGCTGATGCTACAGGATATATCACTCGTAACTTTACAAATGGTCGTTTATTGTTCCAATTGGCTGGTATTCCAGGGGCAGCATTTGCTATGTGGAAATGTGCAAAACCTGAAAACCGTAAAAAAGTGGCAGCTTTATTTATCCCAGCTGTATTTACTTTAGCGATGGTTGGTATTTCTGAACCGTTCGAATATACATTCTTATTCGTTGCACCAGCATTATATTGGTTAGTTTATGCTCCATTATGTGGTATTTGCTACGTATTGGCAGAAGTATTCCAAATTTCAATCAATGGTACAGCATTGTTCTTTATGATTCCAAACTTGTTCCAACCTCATAAAGTTCATGCGTTACATGCATTATGGTTATTGCCTTTAACATTCGTTGTATTCTATGCAACATTCCGTTTTGTAATCACGAAATGGGATCTTAAGACTCCAGGTCGTGGTGATGCAGAAATTAAATTATTCTCTAAAAAAGAATACCGTGAAACACAAGGACAAGGAAATGCAGATCAAGCTGACAGCCTAGAAGTTCGTATCATCGAAGCATTAGGTGGAGCAGACAATATTGAAAGTGTGACTTGCTGTGCATCTCGTTTACGTGTTATGGTAAAAGACGACACTAAAACAGCTAGTGATGAAGAATTTAAAGAATTCTTAGAAGCATTGGGTGTAGTTCGTGGTAAAAATTCAATTCAAGTTATCTACGGTGTACGTGTACAAGGTATCACGACAAAAGTAAAAGATATTTTAGGCTTGGATTAATTGAATAGGAGATTGTCATGAAAAAAAGAGAAATTAACAAAGAAAAACAAAAATTAAAGAAAACAAGCGATTTTAAAATGATCCGTTTCGCAAGATATATTTGTATCGCATTTGTTTTGATCTTCTTATTTTATGTTTCCTTGTTGGTTTCTACAGTACAAGGTGATTTCGCAAAACTATTTGAAACAAATTTATTTGTCACTGTTGGTTTTATCATTAGTGCATTGAATATCTTTATTTGGTATCTATTAAAACTCGTAAATTCAAATTTAGAGGATTACAAGAATATTGATTCTTGTAAAGTGCAGCTTATCCTAGTGAGTGTTACACAAATTATTTTATTCAATTATGCATGCGCCGCATTGACGATTTTTAGTTTGATCAAGTATTTTAAATGGAATCAAAGAATTTCTTGGGCTGAACTTAAAAAACAAAATCAAACAGGTGTATTGATTGCATTAGGTATTGGTTTTGCGGTTATGGTTGTTCTAGCATATACGATCGTAATCAAAGCAATGACGATTTAAAGATGGTACAAAATTTGTATCATCTTTTTTTTGTAAAAGTGTGGTCAAACTGTTTGAAAAAACATTTTTAATGCATTAAAATGAGCGTAGTTAAACAAAGGAAACAAGAATGTTTCAATGAAATTATGAAGAAAGGTTAGGTATTGAAAATGGAATTAAAAGGATCAAAAACAGAAAAGAACTTACAAGCCGCATTTGCCGGAGAAAGCCAAGCAAGAAATAAATATACGTATTTTGCGAACAAAGCACGTGAAGAAGGTATGGATCAAATCGCTGAAATCTTCTTAGAAACTGCTCGTAATGAACAAGAACATGCTCGTTTATGGTTCCAAGCTTTAGAAGGTGGAGCAATCAAATCTACTGCTGAAAACTTAAAAGCAGCAGCTGCTGGTGAAAACTATGAATGGACAGATATGTACAAAGAAATGGCTGCTACAGCACGTGAAGAAGGATTTACTGCTATCGCATTCCAAATGGATAAAGTAGCTGAAATCGAAAAACAACACGAAGAACGTTATTTAAAATTATTAGCGAATGTAGAAGCTGATAAAGTATTTGCTGGTGAAGAAAGCGATACTTGGATTTGTGGAATTTGTGGATTCCAATATACAGGAGCCAATGCGCCTAAAGCTTGCCCAGTTTGTGGATATCCTCAATCTGTATTTAGAAAAATCGCAAAAAATTACTAAAATGAAAAGAAAAAGGGCAAACGCCCTTTTTTTCTGTTAAAATGTGGGTATACATTAAAGGAGATTTTTGATGAAAATATTAGTGATTGGAAAAGGTGGGCGTGAACATGCTTTGGCATGGGCTTGTTCTCGTTCTTCTTTGTGTGAAAAACTTTATTGTGCTCCAGGAAATCCTGGCATGGAAAAAATCGCAACATGCTTACCTGTAAGTGATAGTGATGTTGAAGGCTTGGTGAATGTCGCTAAAGAAAAAGAAATTGATCTTACGATCGTTGGCCCTGAAGCAACCTTATCTTTAGGAATCGTGGATGCGTTTGAAAAAGCAGGATTGCGTATTTTTGGACCTACGCAAAAGGCAACACAAGTAGAGTCTAGTAAGGACTTCGCTAAAAAGATCATGGCAAAATACAATATCCCAACCGCTTCTTATCAAACGTTTGACACGTATGATGCATCTGTAGCTTATGTGAAAGAACAAGGGGCACCGATTGTCATCAAAGAAGATGGTTTAAAAGCGGGAAAAGGGGTTACGGTTGCCCAAACTGAAGAAGAAGCAATTGAAGCTTTAGATGTTGCTTTCTCTATTCCAGGAAATAAAGTGGTCATTGAAGAATGTCTTGTTGGCTTTGAATTCTCATTGATCTGCCTAGTACATGATGAATTGGTGATTCCTTTAGAAGTTGCACAAGATCATAAATGTGTGCATGATGGGGATGTAGGTGCCAATACAGGAGGAATGGGTTCCTATAGTCCAGTGAAAAAGATCACTCCAGAAATCATTCAAACAGCGTTGGATGAAATTATGATTCCAATGGCTAAAGCAATGAAAGAAGAAGGAGTGCCATTTACTGGTTTCTTATATGGAGGATTGATGTTGACTCAAGATGGAATCAAGACTATTGAATTCAATGCTCGTTTTGGTGATCCAGAAGCAGAAGTCATTTTACCTCGTTTAGAAAGTGACTTTGTACAAGCTATCTTAGATGTCATGGATAATAAAACAGTGACTTTACAATGGAGCCCAAAAGTAAGCCATGGTGTTGTTATGGCAAGTACTAATTATCCAGCAAGCTCTACAAAAGGTGCTATTATTGAAAATGTAGATGCGATCGATGGGTTAGTGTATCATATGGGAACAAAAATGGATCAAGGACATTTAGTAACAGATGGTGGTCGTGTATTAATGGTCGTTACCTTAGAAGATACATTAGAAGAAGCGTTTGCACATACATATCAAGAAATTGAAAAAGTACAATGTACAGATTTATTTTATCGACATGATATTGGAAAGAAGGATATGAAATAATGGCTAAGACAGATTTAGAAATTGCTCAAGAATGTACAATGGAACCTATTGAAAATGTAGCGGCAAAAGTAGGAATCCCTCATGATCAATTAGAATTGTATGGAAAATATAAGGCAAAACTATCCTTTGATTATTTAAGAAGCTTGGAAGATCGCCCAATGGGAAAATTGGTTCTTGTGACGGCAATCAATCCAACGAAAGCAGGAGAAGGAAAATCAACAACGACAGTTGGTTTAGGAGATGCGTTAAATCGTTTAGGAAAGAAAACAATGATGGCATTGCGTGAACCAAGCTTAGGGCCTGTTTTTGGATTAAAAGGAGGAGCGACAGGCGGGGGGTATGCCCAAGTTGTTCCAATGGAAGATATCAACTTACATTTTACAGGAGATATGCATGCGATTACGACAGCGAATAACTTGGTAAGCGCCATCGTAGATAATCATCTTCATCAAGGAAATGAATTGAACATCGACCCAGAAAGAATCACATTCAAACGTTGTTTAGATATGAATGATCGTACTTTGCGTAATATTCATATTGGACAAGGTCCAAAAGCCAATGGCGTTGAAAGAGATGATGGATTTAACATCACTGTCGCAAGTGAAATTATGGCTTCTCTTTGCTTGGCAGATGATCTTATGGATCTAAAAAAACGTTTTGGTCGTATGTTAGTGGCATATACTTATGATGGGCAACCAGTAACTGTGCATGATCTTGGGATCGAAGGGGCTTTGGCCATGGTTATGAAAGATGCGATCTTACCAAATATCGTACAAACATTAGAACACAATCCAGTATTTATTCATGGTGGCCCTTTTGCGAATATCGCTCATGGTTGTAACTCTGTGATCGCCACAAAGGCAAGCTTATGTTTAGCAGATTATACAGTGACAGAAGCTGGATTTGGGGCTGATCTAGGGGCTGAAAAATTCTTAGATATTAAATGTCGTTTGGCAAACTTACATCCAAATGCGGTTGTGATTGTTGCAACGATTCGTGCTTTAAAACAACACGGTGGCATTGCGTTAGAAGATTTAAAAGAAGCCAATGTTGATGCGATGTTAAAAGGTTGTGAAAACTTGGCAAAACACATCGATACGATTCAACAATTTGGTTTACCATATGTTGTCGCAATCAATGAATTTGCCACAGATACCAAAGAAGAAGTAGAAGCTTTACAAAATTGGTGTCAAGAAAATGGACACCCTATGTCTTTGAGTCAAGTATGGGCAAAAGGTGGAGAAGGTGCTTTAGATTTAGCTTCTAAAGTGATCGATCTATGCGAACAAGAAAATCAATATGCGCCATTGTATGATGTTAATGCTTCAATCGAAGAAAAGATTGAAACTATTGCGCGTAAAGTATATGGAGCTGATGGGGTAGAATTTACCGATGAAGCCAAAGCACAAATCGAAACTTTCAAGCAATTTGGATGGGATACATTGCCAATTTGTATGGCTAAAACACAAATGTCATTATCGGATGATGGCAAAGTGATGGGACGACCAACTGGCTTTACCATTACGGTCAGAGAACTTCGCCCAAGTTTAGGGGCAGGTTTTGTGGTTGCCTTAACAGGAAAAGTATTAACAATGCCTGGACTTCCAAAACATCCTTCCGCATTGGATATGGATATTGATGAATTTGGAAAAATCAAAGGGTTATTCTAGAGGTCAATTTTGACCTCTTTTTTCATAACTATAAATTTTTATATCCGCGAAGTGAAAATCAATGATATAATACGTTCGATAGTTATGCAGATATAGGAGGACGATCTATGAGTGGATTTTTTGGAGTAGCATCTAGAGAAAGCTGTGTACTCGATTTATTTTTTGGGGTCGATTACCATTCACATCTAGGAACACGAAGAGCAGGGATGGCTGTACATGGAGAACATGGATTTAAACGTTCGATCCATAATATTGAAAATACGCCGTTCCGTACAAAATTTGATGCGGATCTAGATAAATTTCATGGGAATTTAGGGATTGGTTGTATATCAGACAATGAAGCACAACCATTATTGATGCAATCACATTTAGGATCATTTGCGATATCTACAGTGGGACGAATCAATAACTTGGAAGAATTAAAAGCAGAATGCTTTTCTAAAGGGATGACCCATTTCTTAGAAATGAGTACAGGAAATATCAACCCAACCGAGCTTGTTGCGGCTTTGATCAACCAAAAAGATAGTATTGAAGAAGGACTTCATTATGTACAAGAAGTCGTACAAGGAAGTATGTCTATTCTTTTACTGACTTCAAAAGGAATTTATGCAGCACGTGATAAAGTTGGAAGAACACCAGTTATCATTGGGGAAAAATCAACAGGTTATTGTGTGACTTTTGAAAGTAGTGCATTCTTGAACTTGGGATATCATCATTATCGTGATCTTGGTCCTGGAGAAATTATTTTTATGACTCCAGATGGGATTGAAGTAAAACAAAAACCATATGATGAAATGAAGATTTGTTCTTTCTTATGGGTATATTATGGATATCCTACATCAACATATGAAGGTGTAAATGTCGAATGCATGCGTAATCGTTGTGGTGAAATTTTGGCTGACCGCGATGATTGCACTGCTGATTATGTAGCAGGTGTACCTGATTCCGGGATTGCTCACGCTGTTGGATATTCGAATGCCAAAGGAATTCCATTTGCTCGTCCATTTATTAAATATACGCCAACTTGGCCTCGTTCTTTTATGCCATCAAGTCAGGCACAACGAAATATGATTGCCAAAATGAAGCTGATCCCAGTGGCAGAATTGATCAAAGATAAACGTTTACTATTGATCGATGATTCTATCGTACGAGGAACACAATTGGGAGAAACCACAGATTTCTTATATGAAAGTGGCGCAAAAGAAGTGCATGTTCGTCCAGCGTGTCCACCAATCATGTTTGGATGTAAGTATTTGAACTTCTCTCGTTCAAGTTCAGAAATGGATTTGATTACACGTCGTGTCATTCGTAAGTTGGAAGGGGACAGTGTCACTGAAGAAGTCCTTAAAGAATATGCCAACCCAGATAGCGAAAAATATGAAAGAATGTGTGAAGAAATTCGCCGTCGTTCTAATTTCACATCGTTACGTTATCACCGTCTAGATGATATGATCGAATCGATTGGTTTAGACAAATGTAAATTGTGTACATATTGTTGGGATGGAGAAGAATAAAATAAGGTATCCTTTTTAGGATACCTTTTCAATTGGGAGGAAAACATGATTCGGGATTTGGTATTTGACTTAGGTACAAAAGAAACAAGAATTACACAAGATATCAATAAAGTCATTATGATTTAAACAGAATCTTTTTTTAAAAAGAATTTGCCTGCATTCAGAGAAGCGTTACGTGATTATGATGTCTAGATGGTTGGAAATACATGGATGGAAATTATGCCCAAAGGTGTCAGTAAAGCCAGTGCGATTGAAACCATCGTGGCGATACTATAGATAATGCGATGGAGGAATTGAAAGCGGTAGCTGATGTGATTACTGGTAGCAATATGAATCATGGAATTCAAAAAGTCATTGATTCACTTTTGATGGGCAAAGAAATGGACTTACTTCAAGGAACGTTGTAAGATGAAGACACAAAAGAAAGAGAGGCTAACTTATATGAAAGTCGTAAATAAAAATGAATTTGAACAATTGATGAATGAAGAAGCGGTATTGGTAGATTTTTTCGCAACATGGTGTGGTCCATGTAAGATGTTAGGGCCTGTATTAGAATCAGTGGCACCTAAGATGGAAGATCGTGTAAAAATCGTAAAAGTAGATGTAGATGAAAGCTCTGATTTAGCTGCTCAATTTAGAATCATGAGCGTACCTACAATGATCTTATTTAAAAAAGGTCAACCAGTAGCTACTTTTTCTGGATACATGTCTGAACCTCAATTAATTCAAAACTTAGAAAAGAACTTATAATAAGAAAAGAGATTCCGATTTTGGGAATCTCTTTTTAGTCTCCATCATATGTTTGTAGCCACTCTGGGGTTGCGATAAAATTATGATGTATTTGATTTTGATAGGAAGCTACATGAATTTCTGTTTGATTTTGATCATTGATCAAAACATAAGGAAAAGCTTCAATATTGGTACTAGCACCATAGTTTCCATCTTTATCCATCGCAATAATAGAAATCGCATCACAATTTCGTGGTGTTTTTTTCATGCGTTGGATATGATCATCAAGGACTTGATCACAAGCAGTTTGTACATCTATACCTTCTTGGATCTTATTTAGGATGCGAATGGATAGACAACCACGCATGATGTCTTCACCTAGACCAGTACAGGCAACGGAACCAATTTCATTATCGCAATAAAATCCGGAACCGATGATTGGACTATCGCCAACACGACCACTTTCTTTCATAAATAAGCCAGAAGTAGATACGCCGACAGCCATGTTTTTTGATTGATCTTTGGCAATGGCACAAACAGTATCATGACCTTGATAGGCTTTATAAGAGATATTTTCTTCTTTTTTTTCTTGCCATCGTTTTTTAGAAGATGGGGTCAACATCTCTTTTTGCGCAAAGCCTTGTTCTTTGGCATATTCTTCAGCACCAGCACCGGCAAGGACACAATTGATTGAACGATTGGCTAAAGAAATCGCAACAGAAATCGGATTTTGAATCTCATGGGTGGCCATAATGGCACCATAAGATAAAGTGTTTCCATTCATGAAGGCACTGTCTAATTCGACAATGCCTTCTTTATTGGGAAGTCCGCCATATCCGACACTACAAAAGTGGGGATTGTTTTCGACATTTTGTATGGCTGTTTCAATGGCTTTTGTGGCGGAAGCGTGTTGAGCCAATAAAGCATTTGCTTGTTGGACTCCTTCAAAAGCCATCTTCCATGTGGCAATCATTCTATAGTTCATAAATCTTAGAATATTTCTCAATTAAATAGTCGATATAGATATTTGGATCAAATGGTTTTCTAGAGACTTCTTCTACGATTTCCATCATAGATTTACTTGCGGCATAATGATGAACATTTTTTTCAAGCCAGTCTTGGATGATTTCAAAGTGATGGCTTTCTAAGGCAGCATCTACATCGATTTGTTCTTTCATTGTTTCAAATAATTGAGCGGCCATGGCACTTCCTAAAGCATAAGTAGGGAAATATCCAAATAAACCATCAGCCCAATGTGTATCTTGTAAGATTCCAGTCGTATCATCTTGAGGGCGAACACCTAAATAGGCTTCATATTTATCGGCCCATAATGTTGGTAAAGTATCGTAATCTACTTTTTTAGAGGCAATATCTTTTTCGATTTCATAACGAATCAAGATATGAAGTGGATATGTTAATTCATCCGCTTCTGTACGAATTAAAGATGGTTGGCTTTTGTTGATCATTTTATAAAGATCATCTAAAGAAACTTCTTTGAATTCAGGGAATTGTTCAATCAAAGTTGGATATAAAGCTTTCCAGAATGCATAACTACGTCCGATATGATTTTCTAATAAACGACTTTGTGATTCGTGAGCGGCAGAACCTACCGCATTGACTAACATGGTCTTATAGAAATCAGGGTCCATTTGTAATCCATAAAGGGCATGTCCATATTCATGAACTGTGGATAAGATGGCGCTTAAGAATTGATCGGGATAGTAATGTGTCGTAATACGAACATCATCATGAGAAAAGAAATCTGTGAATGGATGTTCAGTTGTTGTTAAGTAGACACGTTCAGGATCAACTTTCAAAAAGTCCATCACCACTTGCATAAATTGTTCTTGTCGTTTGACATCAATCGGTGTGGATAAGATTGAATCATCAATCTTCGTTTTACTATTTTGAATTTGATGAATGAAAGGAACAAGACGATCTTTGATGGTTTTAAAGAACGCATCATATTTTTCTTCTGTCATACCTTTCTCGAATTGATCTAAGGCGATTTCATACGCATTATCATGATATCGAGTGGAATAAGAAATCAAATTCAAGTTTTCTTCCATGATGGCTTTTAGATAAGGCTTGAATAATTCATAATCATTGGTTTCTTTTGCTTTATGCCAAATCATATCGCTGTCTGCTCTTGTTTTGACATAATGCGCATAAACATCACTTGGGATATTTTTTTGATCATCGATGGCTTGTAGACGATAGTCTAATTCTTTCTTTTCTAAAGTTCCATCTTCTACGGTTTTCGCATAGGCGATGATTTTTTCTAATGTAGCTGGATCGTTTTCAATCTCAAATGCTTGTTTTGATAGAACGGATAACATTTCGTTAGAATAAGGAATCCCTTTTTTAGGGGCAAATGTCATTTGTTCAAAATTCAATGTGCTAAATGCTAAGGCATAAGCGGATAAAGTATCTAAATATTCTTGATAAAATGGTTCAAAATGTAATTTCATATTGTGAATCCTCCTTGTGGATATTGTACCAAATTCTCATTTATTTTTCTGCTAGAATGATATACTAAAATAAAGAGGTGAATACGATGAAAGCCATATTAGAAAGAAGTAGTGTTCGACAATTTGACCCAAGAAAAGTCAGTGAAGATGATTTAAATAGGATCTTAAAAGCAGGGTTCTGTGCGCCAAGCTGTAGAGATCTAAGACCTTGGCATTTTGTCGTCATACAAAAACAAGAACATCTAGATCAATTATCACAAGTTTCTTTATATTCCCATTTTCTAAAAGAAGCGGCATTTGCGATTGTTTGTTGTGCAGATCTAAGTGTGAATGAATCCATTGATTATTGTCAACAAGATTTAGCCGCCGCCACAGAAAATATGTTGATTCAAGCTAAAGAACTAGGTATTGGCAGCTGTTGGATTGGATGTTATCCATATGTAGAGCGAGTAGAAAAATTAAGAACAATCTGTAAGGGTCCTAAACCAATCATGCCATTATGGACCATTGCGTTTGGATATCCTAAAGAAAAAGTTTCGCCAAAAGAGAAGTGGGATCCAACAAGAGTCCATATCGAAACCTTTTAGAAGTATGATATAATCAAGTGCGATTGGAGAGGTACAATGAAACAAGGTGTATTTATAACATTTGAAGGCAATGATGGAGCAGGAAAAACAACCATTTGCTTGAAAGTCAAAGAGGCATTAGAACAACTAGGATATGCGGTCATATATACAAGAGAACCAGGAGGTTCTCAAATCGCAGAATCCATTCGAGATATATTGTTAGATCCAAAGAATACAATGATGGATCCAAGAACAGAAGCATTACTATATGCGGCAAGCAGAAGACAACATTTAAAAGAAACGGTTTTACCCGCATTAAAAGAACATAAGATCGTATTATGCGATCGCTTTATCGATTCTAGTTTAGCGTATCAAGGCTATGCTCGAGAACTTGGGATGAAGGAAGTTTATGATATCAATGCGTTTGCGATTGATGGATGTATGCCACAAAAAACCTTTTTCTTTCAAGTTTCTGTACAAACAGGACAAAAACGCATGGATTTAAGAGGGAATAAAAATCGCTTAGATCTAGAACAAAGCACATTTCATCAAAATGTAAGAAAAGGATATGAAGCATTGATTGATATGTATCCAGATCGTATTCAAGTCATTGATGCCGAACCTGATGTTGACACGGTTTTTAAAAATACGTTAGAAAATGTATTAAAGGTCATTCGCACATATGAATAAAGAACAATTGAAACAAGAACAACCCATCGTATATCAAACACTATCTAACGCATTGCGAAAAAAAAGATTATCTCATGCGTATTTATTTGTAGGACCCAAAGGATCTCCTAAAAATGAGGTGGCGCTTCTTTGGGCACAAAGTTTAATGTGTTCCCATCCAGACGAAGATGGATTTGCGTGTCAAACTTGTGAACAATGCCAAAGAATTCAAAAAGAAGAGTCCGTTGATTTTTGTTGGATTCATGGATCTCAAGAAAGTATCAAAAAAAGACAGATTGTTGAGCTGCAAGAAAAGTTTTCGCAGACAAGCTTAGAAGAAAATGATACACGAGTGTATATCTTAGAACAATTTGATCAAGCAACGCAAGATGCCTCAAATAGCTTACTAAAATTTTTAGAAGAACCTCGAGAAGGGATTTATGGCATACTGACAGCGGATGAAAAAACCAATGTCTTGCCGACGATTCAATCACGTTGTCAATGGGTCCAATTTCGCCCTGCCAGCAAACAACGATTAAAAGAACAATTTCAAGAGAAAGATCCAGTGCTCGTTGAATATTTGGTAGAATGTGGATATACCCAAGAACAAATTGAAGAATATATTGATCAAATGGAAGTGAAGACAATCTTGGCAGCTGCAGATCAATATTGTGCAACTTGGAAAACAATGCAAGGAATTTATGAGATGCAGACAAAGATCTTTATTCCTAAACAAGCTTTGACTAATAAGGTCTGGGTTCGCATGTTTTTACAATTTGTATATTATAAAGTGACGCATCAAAAAGTTGAAGTTTCTTTGGATCAAAGAGTTCGTTTACAAACGTGTTTATTAGACGCGATGGATACTTTATATCGACCTGTGGATATTTCATTATTATTAGATCGTATCTATTATGAAATCTACCAAATTCTTTGTGACTAAAATCAAGTTTATGATATTATAATCACGCATTGATAAGGAGGGAAATCATATGCCACATGAAAATGAAACAAAAACCAATGAGCCAGTCTCATTTCAATATATCGTATATGTCCAATTTGAAGAATCAAAAAAGGCGTATACTTTTGGCAGCAATAGCGAATATGCTGTAGGAGATGATGTTGTCGTAGAAACCATCCGTGGAAAAGAACTCGGAAAAGTTTGTATGGCCAGCATTCCTTATGATGAGAAAAAAGTCAAAGGAGAATGTAAACCAGTTGTTCGCTTGGCGACCAAATATGATTTGATTCAATTTGAAGAAAATCAAGAAAAATCAAAAGAAGCATTACAAATTGCGCATGAATGTATTGAATCTTTACAATTAGATATGCATTTGATCAGTGCGGAATATACATTGGACCGTTCTAAAGTCATCATTACGTATGTATCGGATGAACGAGTGGATTTTAGACAATTATTAAAAGATCTTGCAGGACGTCTACATTGTCGCATTGAGCTAAGACAAGTGGGACCAAGAAATAAGGCGAAAATGGTCGGTGGTTTAGGAAACTGTGGTATGGAAACATGTTGTTCTCGCTTCTTAAATGATTTTGATACCGTATCGATCAATATGGCCAAAAACCAATTATTGGCATTAAATATTCAAAAACTGAGTGGTCAATGTGGAAAGTTGATGTGCTGCTTACGATATGAAAATGATGCGTATACAAAATTAAGAGAAGATCTTCCAAAATTAAATTCTTCTGTGATGTATGAAGGAAACAAATATCGAATCTCTAGTATGAACGTTCTACAAAAAACAGTCAAATTAGAAAATCGAGAAGAAGTTCGTTTTGTGACTTTCCAACAACTATGGCCAGATAAGGATTTTTCGAATGATTAGACAAAAAAGCTTCCAAGATCAAAGACCAACGTTATATTTAGTGCCAACACCTATTGGTAACTTACAAGAAATGACACCTAGAGCTTTAGATATCTTAAAAAGTGTAGATTGGATTGCGGCAGAAGATACAAGAAATACAAAGCGTTTACTACAAGCGTATCAAATTGAGAAACCATTATTGTCTCACCATGAGCATAATCAAGGAAAAAGTATTCCAATCATCCTACAAAAATTAGAACAAGGTAGTGTTGCGGTTGTTTCCGATGCGGGATATCCTTTGGTTTCAGATCCTGGTCAAGGACTTGTACAAGCATGTATTCAACAAGGGATTCCAGTGGTTTCTGTATCTGGGGCCAATGCGGCTATGAATGCGTTAGTCGCAAGCGGCCTTTCTTGTCAACATTATTTCTTTTATGGTTTTTTAGATCATAAAAAGACGAAAAGAAGACAAGAATTAGAGACTTTAAAACACTTTGAACATACGATGATTTTTTATGAAGCGCCTCATCGTATTGAAGATACATTGCTTGATATGTTAGAAGTGCTTGGCAATCGTCAAATATGTTTGGCTCGTGAGCTGACAAAACTTCATGAGGAATATATTCGTGCAAGTATTCAAGAAGTATTAGAGGTGGCTTCAGGATTAAAAGGTGAAATGGTCATTGTTGTAGAAGGTGCTAGCGAAAAAGAAGAAACTTGGGATTGGGATCAATTGATACAAGAAGTGAATGTCTTGGTACAAGAGGGCTTAAAGACTAAGGTAGCGATTCAACAAGTCGCAAAACAATTTCATTGTTCCAAAAATGAATTGTATAAAATTTATCACGAAGGAGATCATGAATGATTCATGGTCTTTTTTTATTGAAAAAATGACATAAAACCATGTATATGATAACGCTTACAAAAAAATATAATTTTTTTACAAAAATGGTTATATATGTGGTATTCTATGGCTAAGAAGGAGATATATGATGAGTGAGAAATACTATATAACCACATTCAATGAATTTACGATATCTTATAATACTGGCAAAGCGATTGATATGACGGAATGTTTAGGGAAACAGTTGGTAAGTTTATTTTTGATTCTTTTACATCATCGTCATCAATCAATCACAAAGGATGAATTGATTTCTATTTTGTGGCAACAAAGTGAAAATCCCAATAGTGCTTTAAAATTTTCCATTCATCGTTTCCGAAAAAAATTAGAAACGATTGAAATGTTTCAAGGAAAGGAGGTTTTATTGACCACGAAAAATGGATATTTATTAAATCCAGATTTTATTTGGGAAGTGGACTTTGAAAGAATGAATGATGCTTGGGAAAAAATTTGTTATGAAGATGTATTAACACCGGCATCTTATAAACAAGCTATGTTGATTTATTCTTTATACCAAGGGAAATTTATCGGATATAAATCGCAGATTTTATGGATGATTCATAAGAGCGAAGAATATCGACAAATCTATGCCAAAACAGTCATTAAGATTTGTCAATATTTGATCCAACGCAATAAATTTGATGAAATGTTACATTTAAACTATAATGCGATTTTGATCGAACCATTCTATGAAGGCTTACATTATTATTATATGAAAGGTTTGATCGCGACTGAAGATTATCATCGAGCATTGGATTACTATGATGATCTGAATGAAGTCTTTATACGAGAATTAGGAACCGGTCTTTCCAAGCGCTTCAAAGAACTTTATAATGTGATCATTGATGATCGTACGGATGAAGAAAGAGAAACATTAGATGATTTATTGATCAATTTATCCCAAAGAACCAATCAAGGCAGTGGATTCTTCTGTTCCTATGATATGTTTAAATATATCTTTGAATTGATGGTAAAGATGAGTGCCAGAGAACAAAAAGATTACTATGTGATTTTGATTAGTGTTACTGCAGATACAGACCAATCCATTTTATTTGAAAATAGTAATGGAATCAAAAAGATCATTGGTTCTTCTTTACGAAATAATGACGTGTTTGCGAAAGTCAATGATGGTCAATTTGTGATCTTGGTAGATTGTCAAAATATGGATAATGCCTATTTGATCATTCAAAGAATTAGTAAGAAATTTTATAATCGATATCGTAATAAAGGGCTACGTATGCATTATGAAGCAGATGTGGCTAGATTTAAAGAATAGGGCTAGTGTCAACTGGCCTTTTTTTAATGGAATGGTTATCCAAAAGTAGACAATAATGTATGAAATCAAAAGGGTAAAAGACTTAAATTTATGTAGATAAAAAGATGAATTCATTAAAATTACTGAAAATATGGATATAAAAGGATGTATTTTCATCAAAAAAAGGCTGAAAATAAGTGTTTTTTCATGATACTGAAAAAAAGTTGAAGAAAAAAACGAGTTTATATGAAATATAACCGGTTTATAACCATTGGAATGATACTATAGAATTACGCAAAAGTATGTTATGTTCAAACATAGATTTAAGAAAGGAAGATGAAGCATGTTGAAGATGTTAAGAAATGGTGCAGCTCTGATTTTATCAGTAACGATGTCATTACAATTAAGCATGGGTGGCTTATATTCAGTCAATGCGGATGAAACCGGAAATGCATCAGAAGAACAAATTGTACAAACTCAACCTGAAAAACAAATTGCGAGCAAATTGATCGTGGAATATGTGGATCAAGATGGGTCTTTGTTAAACAATCAAGAGATCAACCTAGCAGACCAATTTGTAGAAGATGAAATATCTTTAGGTGCTTATGGTGTACAAACATCGATGGAAGGATATCAACTTGTATCTATTCAAGATAAAAATAACCCTTCTATCACATATACAAAAGATACGACTAGCGTAAAATGCACAGGAGAGGTTACTTCAATTCAAATGGTATTTGAAAAAGAAGAAGTATCAACACCAACAAACGCTCCAGAAGACGCAAGTCAAGATGTAGAGGCTTCTACATATAAAGAAAAGATTTATCCTGAATATGGAAATGCACAAACAATGGGGGATAACTCATATGATTCGCATTATGCTGAGTTTTTAAATGATCCTAATCATGAAAAAATGGATCAATATAAAGATCCAAGTAAACATTATGTGATTGTTGGGCATTCAGGAAATGTGAATCAGATTACATATGTTCGATGCGATGTTTGGCAATCTATTGAAAATAAACCTGATATTAATCCGACTAAGCACACTTATGTAGTGAAGTACGAACGAGAAAATGGTACCGAAATTGGAAAAGAATTCGTACAAGAAAATTCTAATCCTATTAACGTGCCTTCTAATTTAGGAAATGGATATTGGACAGTTAAAGGAAAAACTGAACAGCTTTCAAGTGAAGAAGTTGCGAAATATCCAATTAATGAGCCGACAACATTTGTTTGGCATGAAGTAAAAGAAGTAAAATTTGATGTTATTTATGATGGAAATGGATATGATGGAAAAGTTCCTGATAAAGCAACAGTAGTCCAAAATAAACCACACACAGTTTCCAATATGGAAATGAAAAGAGCGGGGTATAGATTCTTAGGATGGAATACAAAGAAAGATGGAACGGGTACAACATATCAAGCAGGAGATACATTTACAGTAGAACAAAATGTAACTCTATACGCAAAATGGGAAAAAGATGTTGTTACTACATCTGAAGATGTTTATGTTTATGTAAAAATTACAGGGTATCCAACAGGTTCATTGATTGTGAATAAAGATGGTTGGTATACAGTAGGAAAAACAAAACTTGAAGTCCCAAAAGATAAATCAGTGAATAATCCAAAAGTTCCAAATAAATATGATTTAATCAAAAATAATGATGTAACATTGGATAGTGTAAAAGCTTCTTTATTATCAAAAGATTTTCAACATTTCGCAAAGAATGAAGCATTAAGTGTAGATTTAATCGCTCCAGAAATGACAGGTAAAAACACTTCACTTATCAAGGTAAGTAGCGGTGCAACAGATTATGTTTCATCTGGAAATACTTGGCATTTAAATGTTGAGATTGATTATAAAGAAGTGGAAAAAATCTTCTTTAATATTATTTATAACGATGGCGTAGAAAATGAAGAAATCTTTAAAGATCAAAAATATGTTCAAATGCAAGGATTAGAAACGCCAGCATTCGACTTTGATCCAGATACACCTGGAAATCAAAATCCAGTACGTAAAGGATATACATTCAAAGGATGGGACCCAACCGTAGAAAATACAGTAACGAAAAATGTTACTTATAAGGCAAAATGGGAAAAAGATTCAAATCAAACGCAAGATACGTATTATAAGGTAATTTACAAAAAAGAAGGAAAAGTAGATACAAATTCAAGTTATCAAGTTTCTGGAAAAGCATGGATCAATGATAATCCGGCAAAGATTGAAGTGAAATCAATCGAGGCTCCAAATAATAAATATGTAGGATATACATTAGATCCAAATAACCAAATCCCAAAACCAGGAACGATGGTAGAATCTGGAACAGAAATCGTTGTCAATTATATAAAAGAACAATATGATGTAACGGTTGAATATTATTTTGATGAAGTTCTTGAAAAAGATAAAACAAAAACAGAAAAAGTAGATTATGATACGGTATATACTATCAATCCAGACACTAGTGTTACTTTAAATGGAACAACATATGTATTGGATACAGTGAAAAACAACGGATTAAAAGTTAGTATTGATGCGAGAAAGAATGTTGTAAAAGTGTATTACGCAAAAGATACAGAAGGTGGAAAAGAACCAATCAATCCTGTATATCCAGAAGTAAAACCGGATGGAATTCCTGATAAATATCAAGCGACAGTTATATTTAAAGTAGTTAATGGTACATTTAATAATGTTTCATATGGAAATCTTGATAGTACGAAAACAACTGTAACGCAAAAATATATAACAGGTGAAAAAGGAACAGATGGATATTGGAAACCTATCAAAACGCAAATAAAAGAAATCCCAACATCAACTGCGAATAAAGGATATGTTGGAGGATCATGGAAACCAATCCCATCGACAGAACTAGAAGTTGTAGATGGTGCAAGTTATACATATACATATGAAAAAGGAAGTTATCCGTTAACAATTGATTATGTAGATGAAGAAGGTAAGCCATTAAAAGGTGTACCATCACATACTGGTAAGTATGAATTTGGACAAGAGTATTCCGTCGAATCACCAATAGTTGAAGGTTATGTATTAAGTGATGAAAACCAAGCTACGATCCAAGGTATCATGGATACAGAAGAAGGAAAAACAATTAAAGTTATTTATACTAAAGATGAACATGGTACAGATCCTACCAAACCAGATTCTGGGGATAACATTCCTGATAAATATCAAGTAAAAGTTACGTTTGCGGCAGAAAATGGTAGTGTATCATTTGATAAAACATGGGTGACTTTAAAAGATGAAAAAGGAAATTATTCAGAAATAGGAAAAGGATATTTAACTTCAGCGCAAATTCCTACGGCAACAGCTAATCAAGGTTATAACCAAGATACTTTGGTTTGGAATCCAGATACAGGAATTGCGATTGATAAAAATGGAGCCCACTTTGTTGCGAAGTTTGATAAAGCATATAAATCATTAAAATATTATGTGGAATATTTTGTAGATGGTGAAGGTGCTCCAAGAATCACAACAGATCATAATGTAGATATCTGGGTCAATGAAGATACATATTCTGTAGAATCTGTAGATACTAAAACAATCCCAGGATATCAACTATCTATTGAAAAATCAGATCAATTACCAAAAACAGTCAATGATCATGGTAAGGTGAAGGTGATTTATGTTGTTGATCAAAGTGTACAAGATTATCCATATATCATTCATTATGTGGATAAAGAAACAAAAACTGATTTAAAAACAGTTCAAGGCACAGGATATATTGGAGAAAAAATTGATATTCCAACAGAAGAATTTACAGGATATACTGCTAGAAAAAGCAATCCAACAACATTAACGATCAAAGAAGATGGAACAACAGAGGTATTTGTATATTATGATATCAATACATATGATGTTCGCTGGGTTAATGACGATGAAAGAGAAACTATATTAGAACATGATACTAGTGTGAAATATGGAACAACACCTGAATTTAACGGAAAAACGCCTACGAAAGAATCTGATAAACAATATGATTATACTTTTGCGGGATGGACACCAGATTTAAAACCGGTGACAGAAAATGTAATATATAAGGCACAGTATAGTAAGAAAGTGCGTTCTTACGAATATAGTGTAAAATATCGTTATGATGGTAAGGTCAAAGATCCATATCAAGGAGCTCCAACAGGTGGAATTGCGGAATATGGTAGCACAGTTAGTGTTACGCCAAAACAAACTGTACAAATTGGTGATAAAAATTATGTTTTAGTTAGTAAAAATCATACAATATCTATCGAAGAACATAAGGGAAAAAACATTATTTATGTAGATTATGAATTAGATAATAATTGTGATAATATTCCTGATAAATATCAAAGAACGGTTACATTTATAGCGGAAAATGGTGGATTTAATGGGGATGTATCCAATACAAAAGTAGAACTTATAGTAACACTTCGTAATTCTAAAGGTGAATTAGATAAATCTGGTAGTTATAAACTTAAACTATCTGATATACCATTAACAAATGCACCAAAAGAAGGATATGCGACAGTTATTCAAGATGTGGATCAATTTGGTCCTTATGAAAAACACGCAAAATGGTATCCTAAAATTGCGGTATTAAATGGCGGAACCACTACAATTCAAGATAATCAAGAATATCGTTTTAAATACCTTGAAGAAGTACTTCCGGGAAAATCTGTAGGAGCGAGACATTTTACGGAAGATAAGAATGGCCAATTTACACAAATTCCGATTCCAGGTGGAGAGCTTATTGGGCCATTCTCTGTAAAGAAAAGTAACCCATTCTATGAAATGACAGATAATACATTCCAATATCTAACTTTTAAAGTGCAAGCACCAAAAGGATATTGTTTTGATCGATTAGAATTCAGAAGTAAAGCAAGTCATAGTACGCCAATTTATACAAAACTTGACGTATTAGATCCAGCTACTGTTAAACCAGGATATTTATTGGATTACAATACAGTTAATCATTATGAATTTGCTTATATTTATTCAGCAGATACAAACAGTAACCAAATTCCTGATAAATATGAAGCAACAGTAACATATAAAGTTGAAAATGGTACATTTAATGCAGTGCCAAATGGAAATCTTAGTGAAGATAAAACAACAGTTACACAAGTATATCAATTGGGTGAGTTAGTCAATGGTATTTGGCAATCTAAAGATGTAAATCTAAAAGGAATTCCAACCGCAAAACCAAATCGTGGATATGTAAAAGGAAGTTGGGATACAGAACCAACAACAACTACAAAAGTAGTCGATGGCGCAAGTTATACATACACATATAAAAAAGGAACATATGGATTAACAATTCATTATGTAGATGAAGAAGGAAATCCATTAGTAGATCCATTTACAAAGGATTACGTATTTGAAGAAGCATATAAAGTGTCTTCGCCAGTAATCGAAGGATATGTATTAAGTGATGAAAATCAAGCGACGATCCAAGGAATCATGGATACAGAAGGAAAAGAAATAACGGTTGTCTATACAAAAGATGATCATGGAACAGATCCTACAAATCCTGATTCTGGAGATAACATTCCTGATAAATATCAAGTGAAAGTCACTTTTGAAGGAATCAATGGAGATGTATCATTTAAAGAAACATGGGTGACTTTAAAAGATGAAAATGGAAATTATTCAGAACAAGGAACGGGATATTTAACAAGCGCTCAAATTCCTAACGCAACTGCTCATTTGGGGTATAACCAAGCTAGCATGAATTGGATTACAGGTGAACCAACAACTTCATTACCAATTCAAAAAGAAATGAAGTTTGTGGTTAGATTTGAATTAAATCCAGTAGTTCCTGTGGAACCAACGGATCCTACAACACCTGCTGCGCAAACTACCGATTCTGTTGATAGAACAGAAACAGAAACGGTGGAAGATGAAAAAACGCCAAAAGCAGATCTAGAAACTGAAGAAGTCAGAGAAGATGGAACACCAAAAGGTAGTGGTGCTTATTGGGCATTGATTAACTTGATTTGTGCTGTATTGACCGTATTATTTGGATTGTTGTTACTTCTATCAAAACGTCATAAAGATCAAGATGATGAAGAAGATGAAGAACAAGAAGAACAAGTAATGATGAATACAGATGAAGAAGAGGAAGAAGAAATGCCTAAGAAACGAGGTATGTTCACTCGTGTATTAGCTGTCTTATTGGCTATTGGATCAGTGATCTTCTTTATCCTTACTGAAGATATGCGTTTACCAATGGGTTGGATCGACAAATATACAATCTGGATGGTTGTATTAGGTCTAGGTCAAATTGGTGTATTCTTTATCGGACGTAGATGGAAAGACGATGAAAAAGAAGAAGACGAAGAACAACAACTTGCATAGTATGTATACTATTTAAAAGGAGCTTAACAAGCGGGTAACCAAAGTTTAGCGGGGTTTTTCCAAAGTTAATTAGGGTCTAAACTGGGGGCA